>Ga0080007_1067640_pt1 | contig 37718 bp, 36 predicted proteins | sample OctOCTMetagenome_FD_69210 | JGI IMG/M metagenome (GOLD analysis project Ga0080007, IMG submission 69210) | Hot spring and microbial mat streamer communities from Octopus Spring Streamers, Yellowstone National Park, USA - OCT_B (SPADES... | ecosystem: Environmental > Aquatic > Thermal springs >...
GCCTAAAACTTATGCTGGTCTTAAATTTTTTTTACGCGATGGAACATCTTGGAAGCCTAAAAAATTAAAAAAAATTAAAAAAACTTCTAATTTTGAAATTATAAAAATTAAAAAAGACGTTGGTTTAGATTATATTAAAAATTATTTTGAAGAGCTTTCAAAGAATTACTCTTTAGAAAAGAAATTTGAAGTAAGATTTGATCTTAAAAATGATTTTTTAAAATTTGCTTTTCCCTACTTCAAACTTTTAAACATTTACCATAACAGCAAAAGTGATTTTTTTATAAAAAGTGACAATGATAATGATAGAATTTATTATTTCTATAAAAGAAAAGAAGTTCCTCTAGATATTATTTTTTATTTTATCTCTCTTTCTAAAAAATATAAAAAACTCGGCGTTCCTATTTATTTTTCAAAATTCTTAGAAGAAAAACTTAGAAAATTAAATAAAAAAATTTTTTATATCCCTACAGGCCATATTTACTTTAAATCAGCTTTTAAAAAATATAAATTAGATTTAGCTTTTGAACCTTCAGGCCATTTTTATTTTTTTAAAGATTTAAAAACAGAAGCTCCTTATCTCTCCCTACCTCTTTTTTTAAAAAATTTTGATAAAGAAAAATTTTTAGATGTTCTTAAAAATTTAAGAATAAAAAGATTTTCTCTAAAAATAAAAAATGAAGAAAAATTGGTTTATAATTTAAAAAGAAAGTTTAATTTGGAAATTAAAAAATTTGACGGTATTTTTCTTTATAATCAAAAAAATTTTGTTCATTTAAGAAAATCAGCTACAGAAAATATTTGGCGTTTTTCAGTTGAAGGCAAAGATTTTAAAAAAATAATTGAAGAAATAATAAAATGAGTGATCAAGAAATAATTTATCAAAAAATAATCAAACTTTATCCTCTTTTCATTTTTTCTTTTTTTATGGTTTTAATAACTTCTTTCACTCTTTATTACATTTTCTATCCTGTTTTTTTAGGAACACCTAAAAAGATTTATATTTCTCCGGGAACAAAAATTAATGAAATAGCTTGGCTTTTAGAAAAAGAAGGTATTATTAGATCCTCATTTTACTTTAGATTTTTCGTTGTTTTAAAAGGATCAAAGTTAAAAGCTGGTTTTTATGAATTTTATGGTTTTTTGAATCTTTTTGATGTGATTAAAATATTAGAAAAAGGCGGGCAAGGAATTAAAATATTAATTCCAGAAGGAGCAACAATTAAAGAAATTGAAGAAATATTTAAACAAAAAGGTTTTAACGTTAGTTTTTCTAATTTAACTTTGAAAGATTATGGAACACCACTTCTTTTAAAATATTTTTCTCCAACATCAAGCTTAGAAGGTTTTTTTATGCCTGATACTTACGAATTTTATAAAGAAGAAAAAGAGAAAGAAATATTAAGGAAAGTTTTTTCTAATTTTGAAAAAAAACTTTTGCCTGAACTTTTAAAAGCCAATGATTTAAATCCTTATGAAGTTTTAATTTTCGCCTCTATTGTTGAAAAAGAGGCTAAAAAAACCGAAGATTTTCCTATTATTGCGGGTATTTTAATCAAAAGATATAAAAATAATATTAAACTTCAAGCAGATGCTACTTTAGTTTATGAAAAATGTGGATTTAAATTCTGTGAAAATAATTTAACTAAAGAAGATTTAAATAGAGATTCTCCATTTAATACTTATAAAAGATTAGGTTTACCCCCAAGGCCTATTTCTAATCCGGGGGTTTTTGCTGTAAGAGCAGTTGTTGATCATAAAGATACTGATTATTGGTTTTATTTAACAGACAAAGAAGGAAAAGCTTATTATGCCAAGACATACAAGGAACACTTAGAAAATATTAAAAATTACTTGAAGAAATGAAAACAAAATTTTTCTTTTAATCCTAGTTTTAATTTTAATTTTTTATATATCCTCTTTAATTTTTTTCTTCTTTAAAAAATCAAAGCCTACTAATAATGAAGATAAAATAGGTGTTTCTCTTTATCCGATTTACTATTTAGCTAAAGAAATAGGAGGTGATAAAGTTAAATTTGAAATTATAATGCCTTTAGGTTCAGATCGACATCATTTTGACTTAACTCCAGAAATTTTAGACAAAATTCAAAATATGAAATATATATTATATTCCGACTTAAGCATAGATTTTTGGGTTTCAAGAATTAAAAATATTAATCCAAAGATAAAATTAATTGACGTTACTCAAGGAGTTGATTTTATTATTCAAGATAAAGAAAAAGATCCGCATTTTTGGTTTTCTTTAAAAGAAAATTTAAAGGTGGCAGAAAATATTTATAAGTTTTTAGAAGAAATTGATGCCGAAAATAAAGATTATTACAAAGAAAGATATTTAAAACTTAAAGAAAAGATTGAAGAGCTTGATAAATTTACTTTTAATGAGTTAAAAGAGATTAAAAAAAGAAAAATTTTAACTCAACATAACTTTCTATCATACTTTGCTAGGGATTATAACTTTGAAATTATTGGTTATTTAGAAAAAGAATAAGGAGAATTAACGCCACAGGAAATAAAAAACTTAATTTCTCTTATCAAAAAATATGAGATCAAAGCTGTTTTTAGAGAAAAATATGCTTCTAATAAAGAGGCAGAAAATTTTGCTCAAGAATATAACTTAAAGGTTTATTATTTAGATACTTTAGAAACAGGTAAAGAAGACTTCTTTTCTGCTTATAAAGAAAATGTAAAAATAATTAAAGAAGCTTTAGAAAAATGAAAGCCATAGAAGTAAAAAATTTAAATGTAAGTTTTGGTAATTTTAAAGTTTTAGATAATATTAGTTTTGATGTTGAGGAAGTAAATATTACTGCTGTTATAGGGTCAAATGGTTCTGGTAAATCAACTTTACTTAAAGCTATTATGGGCTTTATTCCTTATAAAGGAGAAATTTTGATCTATGGTAAACAAAATTACGAGCAAAGAAAACTTATAGGTTATGTACCTCAGCATTTTGAAATAGAAAAATTTCTTCCTATGACTGTTAAAGAATTTTTAGAGTTTAATTTGACAGAAGAAACTTTACCTAAAAAATCTCATTTAGAACATCATTTGAAAGAACTTGACATTTTGGATTATAAAGATAAACTTTTAAGAGAACTTTCTGGCGGTCAGCTTCAAAGAGTTTTGTTTTGTCGGGCTTTAATTAATGATCACAAAATTCTTCTTTTAGATGAACCCATAAGTGAAATAGATATTGCTGGCCAAAAAGAGTTTTATGAAATAATTCGTTTTTTAAATAAAGAGCACAAATTAACTATTCTTCTTGTTACCCATGAAATTACTATTGTTCATCATTTTGCTACTCATGTTATTTGTTTAAATAAAAAACTTGTTTGTAATGGTCCTATAACTTTACTTTTTAAAGAAAAAATTTTGAAAGAACTTTATGGTAGAGAAATTTTTGTTTATCCTTTTAATAAACCCTTAGAAAAAAATGAATCTTGAAGAATATTTATTTTTGTTAAAGCCACTTATTCTTTTAATTTTTTTAGGCGTTACCTATTCTATTTTAGGAATTTTTGTTCTTTTAAAAAGACTTTCTTTTTTTAGTGATGGCATTGCTCATGCTTCAGTTTTTTCTTTAGCTATTGCTTATATTTTAGGTTTAGAACTTATACCCTTGGGCATTCTTGGTGGTATAATTTTTTCATCATTAATTTATTTCTTAGAAAAAAAACTAGAATATATTCAGATGCTTTAATAGGACTAATTTTTGTCACTTTTCTTTCTTTGGGTATTATCATTGTTAGCTTCAAAAAAGGATATCAACCAGAACTTTTAAACTTTTTCATTGGTAATATTTTAACATTGAATAAATTTGATTTTTATTTAGTTATTTATCTCTCCTCGCTAATTTTATTTTTAACAATTTTATTTTTCAAAAAATTTGTTCTTATTTTTTTAGATAGAAACGAAGCCATTCTTAGGGGTTTTAATGTTAATATTTTCGAATATTTGTTTTATCTTATTTTAGGAATAGCGACTATTTTAGGAATAAAGATTGTTGGTATTGTTCTTATTACTGCTCTTTTAATTTTACCTCCTATGTCCTCTTCCCTTTTAAGCAGAAGTTTTAAACAAATAGTTATTTTTTCTCCTCTAATTAGCATTTTTAACATTTTTAACGGCTTCTTAATTTCTTTTCTTTTCTTTTCAATTTTCCTTTGAGTTCTTCTTTAGTAGTTTCTAACTCCTTTTTCTTTTTCTTAGTTTTTATCTTAAAATTACTTTTAAAACTCTAATTTCTTTAAAAAGCTAAAAAGAATTTTTAAAACAAAATGTCTTGGGAAGAATTTAAAAATAAGGTTATTTCTTATATAAATTTTGAAGAAGAAGAGCTTCTCTTAATAAAAAAAGCATTTGATTTCGCTCAAAAAGCTCATGAAGGTCAAAAAAGAAAAAATGGAGAACCTTATTTTAATCACTCTTTAAGAACAGCACTTAATTTAGCAGAAATAAAATCAGGGCCTGAAGTAGTTGCTGCCGGCATATTACATGACGTTTTAGAAGATTGTAATGTGAGCGAAGAAGAAATGAAAAGAGAATTTGGTGAAGAAATCACGGAGTTAGTTAAAGGTGTTACTAAAATTGGCCATTATAGATATTATGAAACAGAAGAAGAGCAAGCTAAAAATCTTCTTAATCTGATTTTGAAAATATCTGAAGATTTAAGAATAGCTATTATTAAATTAGCTGATAGATTGGATAATATGAGAACGTTAGAATACTTACCCGAAGAAAAAATAAGAAGAATAGCCTTAGAAACTCGTGATATTTTTGTACCTTTAGCGACAAGGTTAGGAATTTATGTTTGGGCGAGCGAATTAGATGAGCTTTGTTTTAAATTTTTAGAACCAGAAAAATACGAGTGGGTTAAAAAAACATTTGAAGAGAAAATAAATAAGGGCAAAAGCTATTTACCAGAGATCATTGAAAAAGTAAAAAAAGAAATAGAAAAAAATAATATAAAATTGCATTTTATAAGTTATCGAATTAAAACTTATTCAAGTATTTATAAAAAGTTAGTTAAAAAAAATTTTGATGTCAATTTGATTTACGATATTTTTGGTATAAGAATTATTGTTGATCAAGTTGAAGAATGTTATCATGTTTTGGGTATTATTCATTCTCTTTATCCTTTTTTGAGTGAGGAGTTTGATGATTATATTGCTAAACCAAAACCAAATGGTTATATGAGCTTACATACAGTTGTTTTTGTACCTTATGGTTTTTATGTAGAATTCCAAATAAGGACTTTAAAAATGCATGAAATTAACGAATATGGAACCGCAGCTTATTTTGCTTATTCTGAAGCTAAAAAGACAAAGGTTTATAGAAAAAACTTAACTATTTTTACTTCCAAAGAAGATTTAGAAATTTTAAATAAGATAAGGGAACTAAAAGAAGATTCCAAAAATTATAGTGAAATTATGGAAGAAGTAAAAACAGATCTTTTAAAGGAAAAAATTTATGTTTTAACACCTAAAGGAAAAATTATTGAACTTCCTATTGGTTCAACCCCGATTGATTTTGCTTATAAAATTCATACAGAGATAGGAAATCATGCTGAAAGAGCTAAGGTTAATGGTAGGCTTGTTCCTTTAGATTATGAACTTAAAAATGGTGATGTAGTAGAAATAATAGTTAATAAAAAGAAAAATCCAAGTCCTGATTGGCTTAATTTTGTCAAAACTACTAATGCAAAAAAGAGAATAAAGAAATTTTTATTAGAAAATCGAGTAAAAATTTCAAACTTGCCAAGGTTCGTTCTTATTATAAAAATGAAAAATAAGCCGGAAATTGTTGATAAAATTTTAGATTTTCTAAAAGATAAAAAAATAAAGATTATTTATTTTAACATTTTAGAAAAATCAGGTTTTATATCTTTGAAAATTAAAATTGAGAAGGAAAATAAGAAAGAGTTAGAAAATCTTGTTTTCTTGATAAAAAAGAAGTTTGAAGATGTTTTAGAAATTGAGATTTTATAGTATAATAAATTAAAAGGGCCCGTAGCTCAGTTGGCTAGAGCGCCGCTATGGCATGGCGGAGGTCAGGGGTTCAAGTCCCCTCGGGTCCACAATGGAGGGGTAGCCAAGTGGTTAAGGCGAGGCCCTGCTAAGGCCTGTCCCCGTTTTAAGGGGACTCGTGGGTTCGAATCCCACCCCCTCCGCAAAATCTATTTAAATAAGTTCTCTTATTTTTTTAGAAATTGCTTCACCACCTAAATGATAAGGAATAAAAACAAAATCAGAACCTTTATTTTCTAATTCTAGTTTTTCTTTTTCTCGGCTAGCTACAGAAATAAATATTATTTCTTTATTTTTAGATTTTAAGAAATCTAAGAGCAAAAGATTTACATTTAAATCAGGAATTGTTGAAATAACTATTTTTGTATTTTTTAAATTTAACTCTTCTAAAAAGTCTACTTCACTAACGTCTCCATAAATCACATTAAAATTTTCATTTTTTAATTTTTTTACTATTTCAGGGTTATAGTCAATTATTAAAATTTTATCTTTATAATCTTTAAGATTTCTTAAAATAATACCTCCTATTCTATCAGCGCCCAAAAGAAGTATTTGATATGAAAAAATTTCTTCTTTTTCTTCTCTTTCTTTTACTTCAAAAAAGCGAAGGAATCTTTTTATTTTGTTAAAAATAGTCTCATGAAAATAAAGAAGATAAGATGAAACAAAAATAGTTGCAAATCCTATTCCTGAGATAAGATGAATTAAATTTTCATTAAAAAATTTTTTGTCTTTAGCAATATCAGCCATAACAAAAGAAAATTCACTAATCTGTCCAGAGCTTAAACTCACAACAAAATTTACTTTTAATGGAAATTTAAAAAACCACATAATGAACATCACTATTAGAGGATTTATAAAAATAACAAAAAAGCTTAGGATCAGAAGATGATAAAGAAAATTAAAATCGATTTGAAAAACAGGTAAATTTAAACCTAATTTAACAAAAAAAAGTAAAATGAAAAAATCTCTTAATGGTTTAAATCTTGAAACTATTTCTTTTGAAAATGCTAAGTTTGCCAAAGAAAGCCCAGCAGAAAGTGAGCTTATTTCATTTCCTATATTTAAAAGATTCCCTAAACTAATAACACCCATCAAATAACTTAAAGAAAAAACAAATAAGTATTCTAAATTACTTTCGATTTTTTCTTCAAATTTTTTGATTAGTTTGTTTGCAAGAAAAAGAAGGACAAAAAACAGAAATAGAGAGAGAAAAGAAATAATAATTTCATTAAATTTTATAAAATTAGGTTCTATAAGATCAAGCAAAAAGAAAACAAAAAGAGCAAAGATATCTTGAACAATCATAAAGCCGATGATAAGTCTTCCATATAAAGTTTCTAATTCTTTTTTATCAGAAAGAATTTTTAAAACAATAGCAGTACTTGAAAAAGAAAGAGCCGTAGAAATCAAAAGCGCCTGTTTAAATGGATAGCCTAAAAGAATTATTAATATAACTCCAGCTAAAATTGTTAAAACTTCTTGAGATAAACCAATTAAAACTGCTTTTTTGCTTATTTCTTTTAAGAGATTAAAATCAAGTTGAAGTCCGACAACAAAAAAGAGAAAAATTATTCCTAAATCTGCAAATGAATTTAAAAATGAAATGTCACTTTCGCTTAAGTTGAAAAAATTAGAAATAAGAGTTCCTGAAATAATATAAGAAATTAAAAGCGGTTGATTAATCAAATAAAAAAAACTTGAAATTAAAAAAATAATAGCAAAAATTATGCCTAAATTTAAGAAATTCATTTTTAAGTTGATCTTAATGGACCGAAAACAAAACCCCAATGATAATTTTTAATTATCTCATTATTTTTCTTAATAATTTGCCATATACCTTCATAATCTGGAATAACCAAAATTCCACCATCTTTTATTTCTTCTATAAAAACTTGGGGAACTTCTGGAGAAAAAGCATTAACCAAAATTCTATCGAAAGGTGCTTCCTCTTTAAGTCCTTTACTTCCATCACCCAAAATAATTTTAACTCTTCCCTTCTCTATATAATTATATCTTTCAATATTTTCTTTACCAAAATTAAAAACATTTTCATCAATCTCAAAAGCATAAATTTTACCATTTTCTCCAACAATTTCTGCTAAAATACATGTAGTCCATCCACTTCCAAAACCAATTTCTAAAACTTTATTTCCCTCTTCTGGATTTAAAAGTTCTATAAGAAAAGCGGTCACATAGGGTGCTGAGCAGGTTTGTCCTACATCCTCACCAATTGGCAGAGGTGAATCAATATAAGCAAAATTTTTCATTTCTTCAGGTAGAAAATCTTTTCTATCAAATTTCTTAAAGGCTATTTTTATCCTCTCTGTTTTTAAAACTCCAACTTTTTCTAAATATTCTAAAAGTTTTTGATAACTATCAAATTGTGGTATAAATTCATACATTTTTTATTTTCTTAATAAAAAATAAATAATTTTCTTTTGGATCACCTTCAGAATAAATAGCGCTTGCCATAACTATATAATCTGGATTAAATGATAAAATTTTATCAAAATTTTCTTTCTTAATTCCCCCATCAACCATTAATTTAATTTTTAGTTTGTTTCTTTTCTTTTCTTCTTTTATAATTTCTATTCTTTCATAAGTTTCTTCTAAAAACTTTTGTCCTGCCTTTCCTGGTCTTACTCCTAAAATTAAAACTCCATCAACATAATTTAAATATTTTTTAATAAAGTTAAATTCAACATCCGGCGACCAAGCGATAAAAATTTTCTTTTTTGTTTTTTTAGCCATTTTTAAAAGACCATCTGGATTTTGGCTTGCTTCTAAATGTAAAATTAAAGTTTTAACATTTTCCTTTGCCCATTTTAAAATTTCTTGAGGCTTTAGAGAAAGCATAAGATGGAGATCAAATACCATGGATTTATACGGATATAAAAAGGATTGATGTTGATATTTTTTATCCGTAATATCCGTTCCGAATCCGCTTAATCCGTGAATAGTGTTAATCCGCTCTAAATCTGTGTGAATCCGTGGATAAGTTTGATAACCAGTAAATTCTAAACTTGCTACATCTAAATGAAAATGATTCGTTAAATCTTTTAATAAATTTATTTTTTCTTTAACATCTTCAAGTGTTTTTGCATTAATAGCAGGAATAATTTTTGTTTTCATTTTCTATAAATAGAATGATCTCCAATGTTAATTAAATAAATATTTCCGTTTATGAACTGGAAAATAACTCTTATTTTGTAAGTAACTAAAAAAGCATAACAATTTAATGATTTTATTTTATGAGTACCAAGTAAAGGATCAAAAGGATTTTCTTTTAATACTTTTTCTTTTGATTTGTAAATTTCTTTTATATTTTTAGGTAATTTTTGATAAGATTTTAGAAATTTTTTCGAATAAAAAATTCTCATTTAACAGATTTAAATTTTTTTAAAGCGCTTTCAATATCTTTAGCAACAATAAATTCTCTCCTTTTTCTCTCTTCTTCTGCCTGTTCTAATAGTTCTCTTATATATTTAATATCATATGGATAATTAATAAAAAATTTCAAAAATAGCTTTTCTATAAAATCTATATAATTTTTTCCTATTTTGATTGCTTTCTTGTCTACTTTTGCCATAGTAATAATAATTTTAATTCATTTTTTCATAATCTTCAACTTTTTTAATTCTTCTTAAATATTTTTCTTCATTTTTAAATTTTGTTTCTAAAAAAGCTTTGACAGTTTCCCAAGCTAAATTTTCTTCTATAAAATCGCTTGCTAAACATAAAACATTGATATCATCATCTGCTTTTATTATTTTTGCCATCTCTGGATTCATTGCTAATGCTCCTCTAATTCCTTTTATTTTATTGACAGCAAAACAAACTCCTGCTCCTGAACCACAGATTAAAATTCCCAAACTTCCAGGATTTTCTTTCACTTTTTCTCCAACCTTAAAAGCAAAATCAGAATAATCATCTTCAGGATCATAAACTAAATTTCCGCAATCTTCAAATTCATAATCATTCTCCTCCAATTTCTTTTTTAAAAATTCTTTCAAATTATACCCTCTATGATCCGCCCCAATAAAAACCTTCATCAAACAAATTATATCATTATTATCATTATTTTATTTGGAGTTTGTTGACTAAAATTTCTAATAAATCTTTAACATTTCTTTGTGCTTCTTCTTCTGTTTTACTTTCTGTAAATTTTATCCATTGATCTAAAATTTCCTTATCTTGAATTTCTCTAACAGCATTTTCTAATTTCAATCTTGTTTCAAAATCAACTTCTCCTTCTGCTTTTAAAACCTCCTTGATAAAAAGCTTTAGAAAATTAATAATCCTTTCATTTTTAGGATTAGAAAAAATAACAGCACTTTTTTCCGGTAAAGCACCTGCCCTCTTTATCTTTTCAATTTCTTTAGTAATTAATAAATATCTATAAAGAAAAAATATGTTCATTAAAGTAAGACCTATGATTAAAATAATTATAAACCTTTGTTTATTCATTGTTGTTTTTTAAATATTTCTTCTCTTATTTTATCACGATAGAAGTTATAAAGAAGTAAAATTATGACCATTATTAATAAAATTGTTTTCCAGTCAATAATTTTTAACATCCAGTATTTAGATTTAAGTTCAATATTAAAATGCACCGCCGAGCCTTCTTTGACATAAAAAGGTTTACCAATGTAAGGAAGATAATCCGGTGCTTCAACTTTTAAATAATAATAACCAGGCGGAACTAAAAAAGCATATCTACCAGTAACATCCGTTATCTGAGGATTTTTTTGACTATATTCATTAGCAGGCCAAAGTTCATATTTTTTAGTTTCAGGATTTAACCAAAAAAGAGAAACAACTGCGCCAGGAATTCTAATTTCTTTATCATCATATTTTTCATAAACATAGCCTTCAGGATCAATAACCGCAATTAATTTAACTGCTTTTTTAACATTTTCATAATCGATAACCGTAATAATTTCATATTCACCTTCAACTTTAGGCATTTGAACAACTGCTTCCCAAATACCATCTCTATCATCATCTTTATATTCAAATTCCACTAAAACTAATTTTTTTTCAACAGAAATAGACTTTTCTAATGATTCTGCTAAAACAGGTGCTTTAAAAAATAAAGATGCCAAGAAGGATTCTTGTGGAATTTCAAAAGAAATCTTTTTTGGTTTTTTAGATTTAAAAACAATATAACCGTTGATGCTTTTTACTGATTTTTCAGGTTTGATTAAAAATTTAAATTTTTTGTCTGTAATAAAATTAGCTTTTAATGAAGGTTTCCCTTTTTCATCAACAGAAAAAGAAACATTAAAATCAATAGATTCGTCAATTGATCTTATAAATACAAATTCTGTAGGAATTTCTCTTTTAATCTCTGGCGATAATTTAGAAACAGGAATACTTTTATATAAACCTAATCTTTCTTGCAACCCAGGCAAACTAAGTTTCACTCCTTTTAATTTCTGAATATCAACAAGTTTTGTAACTTCTACCTCTTTAAACAATTTTTCTAATTTTGGAAATTTCTCAGCTAATTTTTGAATTTCTTTAGGTAAAGGAGATAAAGTAAATTCTATGAATGGTTTATTCAAAGAAGTATAACTTAAAAGACGCCACTTTCCCTTAAAAACATCTTCTATTACTTTTACTTCCTCTTCCGCCGGCTTCCCAAAAATTTTCTTGATTCTCCCTGAAACTTTTGTAACTTTCGCTGGAATTTTTTCTTGAGCCTTTAATAAACTAATTAAAACTTCCTTAAGCTTTTCTAAATCTGTTATGGGTTTAGAAGGTTGAACTGATGAAATATAACCTCCTCCACCACCGCCACTAGAAAGCGGTAAGATTTTTCTCCATTCAGTTTTTACTTTACAATTTGTACAATCAAAATTTATTTTGCTTCCATCTTTTAATATCACTGCATAACCGGAAAACTCTCCTGTATTTGGATCAATTTTAACATTTGAAAAATCAATCCAGCCCAAATTTTCTCCCCAAGCATAACCAGATAAATTACCATTGCCATCATTAAAAACACCGCCATTTGTAGGCGAAAGATTGATCCAGCCATAATTTTCTGACCAAGCATAACCTGTTATTTTTGTATCACTAACATCAACATTCCCATGTGTAGGATTAAAATTTACCCAACCAATGTTTTCTCCCCAAGCATATTTATAAACAGAATCCATTCCAGCAGAATAAACAAAATTTAAAACTAAAAAAACAAAATTGATTAATAATAATTTATGGTTGAGATTCATTTGAACTAGTAGTGCTTTCTTCAGTGGATTGATTCTGGTTTGAAGCGGATTCTTGCTAATTGCTATCAATACTTTCATTTGTAGAATTCGTATTCACCTCACTTGTAGAAGTGTTAGTTGTTTGGCTTGAAGTGTTTTCTGTGATATTTATTGTAGTTGTTGAATCATTATTTAAAATATTCTGACTATTATTTATTGTTGTATATGAACCTCCATTTCTATTTAGAAGCTCTTTCACCTGATTTTTATCAAGACAAATTGTTTCGCCATCATCTCCTTCAAAGCAGAACTTTTTAGAAGTCAATTCATTAATCTTTGCTTTTTCAATTTGAGCAAAGTTAATAGTAATTTCCCTAACAAAAAGCTTTTCAATTTTTGCTATTCCATTTTCAATAATAATTCCCAATTCATTTAAAGATGCCCTTACTTTTTCTGTAAAGCCTAAAATCAGATCTTTAACAACTTTAAATAGATAAACAGGCAAAATTTCATATTTTATTCCTTCGGGTTGACCATCTTTATATCTTACAAGTTCAGGGAAAACTTCATTTACTTCTTCCGCGATAAATCCGATAGAGCCTTTTTCTCCGGGAACAAAATTAATTGTACTTGTATTCCAATCAAATGATTTTGGATTTAAAGTCAAGAATTTATTAATATCAAAGTTAAAATCTTGGATGTTTGTTTTGTAGCGTTGAGAAGAAACTGTACAAATAATTTGACCGTTAGCATCTGCACTTAACGCACAATTTAGCGCATTTGTTTGCCTAATTGATCCTTGAACATCTAATTTATATGACGGTGCCGTCGTCCCAATACCGACATTGCCAGAGGAATCAATCTTCACCTTAATAGTTACCCCATTGGGCTCATAAAAGCCGAAATTACTAGCCATAAATTTCATTTCGTGAGGTGCTGTACCTATTTTTTCTTCACCGCCTTTAAAGAGTTCTATTTTAGTATCATAATGTGATGCTGGAAGGATTAATCTACCATCGGAATTGCTAATTTCAATATTACCAACCACCTCTAATTTAGCATTTGGCTCTGTTGTTCCTATACCGATGTTGCCATTTGTATCTATCACTAAACTTTCAATCCAAGTAGAACCATCTGGAGAAATTTTGATGTGAAATTTATCATCACCAGTTAATCCAAATTCAGCTCTACCTGAGAAATTGTTTTGGAAAAGAATAGATGCTGTATTTACTTCTGTTCCTTTAGAAACTGCTATTCTAAAATCACCAAAAGAACTAAAAAGAGCACTTGTTCCGCTTACTTCTAAATTATTAGTTGGATTAGAAATGCCAATACCTAAATTTCCTGATATGTAAGCATTTCCTTGGACATGTAAAGGTTGAAGAGGATTACTTGTTCCTATCCCTAGATTGTTACTTATAGTTCCAGTACTTACATTTAATGTTCCTGAAGAAAAAATATCACCATTAGAAGAGATAGTGAAAATATTAGTGGAAGAGTTAAAGATAGTTAAAAAGTTACCAGTAAAAGGATTCTCTGTTTTAAATTCAAAGGGAGTTGAGATTGGATTTTTAATTATAAAAGATAGTTTTTTGTTCAAATTATCAAAATTGATTGAAGATTCTACAAGATTACCACCAGGCTTAAAGAAAATACTAGAACCTTCAGACTTTTGAAGATACAAGTCTCCCTGGAAAATACCTGAGGCTCCTTCAATATTTGCAGCTCTAATATAATTTAATGTATTTGGATCATAAACAGCTGGCATAAAAGCACCAATATCTGTATCAACTCCTAAAACTATATATCCAGAATCAACTCCAGGAACTAAAGTATCTGTATACCAATCAGAAGGCGTTAAATCTCTTCCTAGATATATAAAACCTCGATACCAATCATATAGGCCTCCATAGCTAGATTCTCTTTTTCCACGGCTTACAAAAAGCAAATTATTTTCACCACCTATTTTTAAATTGCCTTCAACGTGGAGTTTTTCTAAAGGAGTCGAAGTTCCTACACCTAATCTTTTATTTACATTGTCCCAGAAAAGCTGAGGATCACCTGATAATGTTGTTGTTCCTTTATAGAAACCAATATTTCCAGGAGTGCTTGTTCCTGTCAAAGAAGGTAAAACAGTGCAATTAGGATCACCGGGAGAACAAGAAGGATCCAAAGTTTCACCAGGAAGATATGGAGAAGTTGGTGGAGTTGCATAAGCTATAAATATCGAAATAGAAACAGAAAATATGATAGAAAGAAGAAAGGTTTTGATTATATTTTTAATTTCCCGTTTCATATTATAATAATATTTTACTCATATAATAAAAAAATTTCAAAACTTAGATGTTAATTCTTCTGGTTTATCTGGTTCAAGGTTATAATAATTTATCAAAAATTCAGCTACTTTTTTAAAGGTAGGTGCCGCTGTTCCAAAAGCTAAAAGTCCTCTGTCAGGCTTATCTAATCTTACTAAAACAATAAATTTAGGGTGACTTAAAGGAAAAACGCCTATAAAAGTCGTTATCACATCTTCACTATAGCCTTCTTTTGTTGGTATTAAAGCAGAACCAGTTTTCCCTCCAATTCTAAATCCTTTAATCTTAGCTTTTTTGGCTTGTTCTTCTACTACAGATTCTAAAATTTCTTTGATATTTAAAATAGTTTCTTGAGAAAGAATATTTTTAGAAATTACTTTTTGATTATTAATAATTTTTTCCTTTTGAGGGAAATCGATTTCTGAAACAATATTAATTTTAGTTGATTTATTTAAAAACAGAATTTGATAACCATTTAGAAGTGAAAAAGGTAAAATAGATATTCCTTGCCCGAAACTAGCAGTACCAAAATTTATTTCTCTTCCCATTGGTGGGTAAAGAGTTTTTAATTCGTTAGAGTTTAAAATAGGAAAATCAACTTCTGGCATTTTATTAAATCTAAATTTTTCTATATACTTTAAAAATCTTGATTTGCCTAAAACCTGACTTACATAAACTGAACCAGTATTTAAAGAATGGACTAAAGCAGTTCTTAAATCTACTTCTCCCCTGCCCTTTTTATCAAAATTATAAATTGTTTTGTTGTTTAAAGTAACAAAACCTTGATCAAAATAAGTTGAAGTTGGTGATAAAATTTTTTCTTCGAAAGCCCCAGCATAAAAAAACGGCTTCATTACTGAACCAGGTTCATAAGGAAAACTTAATTTGCTTAAATAAATTGAGTAATCATTAACCGAAGAATAATTATTTAAATCAAAATCAGGTTTTTCTGAAATAGCCAAAATATTTCCTGTTTCTGCCTCCATAATTAAAATAAGACCACCTTCAGCTTTGAAATTTTTTATAGCTTCTTCTAAAATAGCATCGGTTTTGACTTGTAGGTAATAATCTATATTTAAAATTAAATCAGCTCCTCTTTGTGGTGGCTTATAAGTTCCATAAGATGAAATATATCCTTTCTCACCTCTTAAATATTCATCATAATATTTTTCTAGACCGTAAAGTCCTTTGGTAATTTTCTCGTTTTCCTCATAAACAGAAAAGCCTATTGTTTGTGAAAGTAAATTTTTCAACGGATAACTTCTCGCAACTTTTTCCTCAAAAAATAGACTATCTAAATTTAATTTTCTTAATTTTTCTTTTACTTTTTCATCAACATTTTTTTCTAAGATTAAACTTGTTTTACTTGAAAGAACTTTTGATAAAACCTCTTCTTTATTTTTGTTTAAAATTTTAGAAATCTCTTCAATCTCCTTTTCTATATTTTTTGCTCTTTTAGGATTGTAATAGACATCATAGAGATAAAAAGAAAGAGCCGCAGGAATTAATGAACCATCTTTGCTTTTAAGATAGATATTGCCTCTTAATGGAGGAATTATTTTAACGTTATTTTTGTAAAAAGTTTCTATTTCTTTAGCTTTTATAACTTGAACTTCATAGAGTTTATAAATGGTAAAAGAAGAGATAATAAAAAGAAAAGAAAGATGAAGAAATAAGAAAATTTTCGATGAAGAAACGCGTTTGTTTTTCATTTAGTTTTTTTTATCTTCTATATGTTTCTAAGTAGGAAAAGTTTTGAGGATTTATATAAATAAAGTTGGTTGATGAGGAGGGGTTGGCCTGATTTTTGTTTGTTTTATAAGCTTCGCTTTTTTTAAGAAAAATTTCGCTAAGGTGGATTCTATATTGACTAAGTAGAAGTTTGTTTTGTTCGAGATAAATTCTTTCTTTAATTATGAAAAAGGCAAGAAGAAGAATGCTTATGATTAGAAAGAAATCTAAAAGGTAAAGGAAATTAATTGGAGGACTTTTAGCGTTTGTTTTTCTTTTTTTCATATTTTTTTAATAGCTCTTAATTTTGCCGACCTTGCGCTTGGATTTAACTTTTTTTCCTCTTCTTTAGGTTTAATTACATTTCTTGTAATAACTTCTATCTTTCCTTCCCTTTTATATTTCTTGATAAATTTTTTAACGACTTTATCTTCAAAACCTTGAAAAGTAATGATAACAATTTTTCCTCCTTTTTCTAGAACTTCTAAGGAATCTTCTAAAGCTAGACTTAAATTTTCCAATTCTTGATTAATAAAAACTCTTAAAGCCATAAAAACTTTTGTTGCTGGATGAATCTTTGTTTTTTCTTTTTTTACTTGAGAAACAATTTCTCCTAATTCTTTAGATGTTTCTATCTTTTTAATTTTTCTTCTTTCCAAAATTGCTTTAGAAATAATTCCTGCTTCTTTTTCATTACCATATTCCTTAAAAATTTTTACTAAATCATAATAACTTGCATAATTTACAATATCAAAAGCAGTAATTTTAATTTCTTTAGGATTAATTCTCATGTCTAAGGGTTCTTCCTTTTTAAAACTAAAACCTCTACCTGAACTTTCATAATGCCATCTTGAAATTCCTAAATCAAATATAATTCCTTTAATTTCATAAAATTTTTCCTTCTTAACTACTTTCTTTATTTCTTTAAAATTTTTATTAACCAGTTTTATGTTTTTTTCTTTCATTTTTTTTATTTTTTCTAAACCTAATTTGTAAAGCTCTGGATCCCATTCAAAGGCAAGTACCTTTCCTTTTGGTTTTATAAGTTTTACTATTTCAAAACTGAAATTTCCTTCTCCAAAGGTAGCATCAATATAATTTTTGTCTTTTTCTGGCTGCAAAATAGTTAACGTTTCTTTTAAGAGTACAGGAATATGCATTTATTAAATTCCAAGCTCACTAAGCTTTTCAGCAATTTCTTGTGCTTGTTTTTCACTTTCTTCTTTATATTTCTCCCAATTTCTTTCATCCCAAATCTCCAATCTTGAATATAAACCAACCACAACTACTCTTTTTGTAATTTCAGCGTATTTTCTTAAGTTTTCTGGTATTAATATTCGACCTTGACTGTCAATTTCAACCTGATGGGCTCCTGAAAGCATAAGTCTTGTAAAAGCACGTGAATTGGCTTGGCTTATCGGAAGTTTAAGAAGTTTTTCTACCACTTTTTCCCACTCACTTTTAGGAAAAACAAATAAACATTTATCAATACCCCTTGTTACAATAGCCTCTAAACCAAAGATTTGTCTAAATTTTGCAGGTATCATAAGCCTTCCTTTTTGATCGATGTTGTATCTATATTCGCCTATAAGCATTTAATTTTGTTTTTTAATTTTTTCCACATTTTCCACAGGTTTTTCCACAACTTACCACTTTTCACCACTTACTTTTACTTTACAATCTTTCTTTTGAAAAATTTCAAAAAACAGGTCATTTTAAAAAATCAAAATTAAAAAAGATTTTATTAATTTCATTAACAATTTATTCACAATTAAAATTTTTAGTCTAAATAAAAACCCGGGGCTTTTAGCCCCGGGCAGTCCACCTTAGCGAATTTTGTTCTTATTTTTTACTGCTTCTACCGCTTCTACCGCTTGATTTTCGTGATGATGATGATGATGATCTTTTTGCTGCTTTTCTTGCTGCCATTTTTATTTTTTTCTTCTTACGGGGCCGACCAAACCCCTCCTCCTTTTGCAAAATTATTTTTCTTTGATATTAATTTTCATTAAAATATTTTTAAAAATCAAGTTAAATTGTTAATAACTTTTAACAATTTCAATTTCTTCTTCAAGCTTTACCTCAAACTCATCTTCAACTTTCTTTTTTATATAATCAATGAGACTATAAACATCTTTAAAAGTCGCTCCACCTAAATTGATAATAAAATTGGCATGCTTTTCAGAAATTTTTGCTTTACCTATTCTAAAACCTTTCAACCCCAATTCAGAAATTACAAAGGCAGTAGGAATAACAAGGAAAGGATCATTTTTGACTTTATTTTTTTCTAAAGCTAAATTTTTTAATTTTTCTGGTGCTTTTTCAAAATTTATATTTTTAAAAATGCTTCCTGCATTTGGATATTCTAAAGGATGTCTTTCTTTTCTATAATTTATCTTTTCTTCAATTTCTTTTTTGATTTTTTCTTTTTCTCCTTGATTAAATTTAAAAATTCCACTTAAAATGAGCCATTCTTTGTTTTTCTTAAAAAAAGAGTTTCTATATTCAAATTCAATTTCTTCCTTTTTAAAAATTTTTATTTCTCCTGTTTTTAAATTTAAAGCCTCAACTCCTATAACTAAATCTTTTATTTCACCACCAAAACAACCAGCATTTCCTCTTATAGCACCACCTATTTCTCCAGGAAGACCTCCAGCCCACTCAAAACCTGAAAAACCTATTTCGCAAAGTTTTTCTAAAACTTCGCTTACTAAAAAATTAGCACCTATTTTTACTACATAAGGCTCTAAAATTTCAAAATTTTTAAAGTTTGTTTTAATAACAAAGCCGTTAAATTTATCAAAAAGAAGATTAGTTCCGCCTCCTAAAATAAATATAGGCAAATTAAATTTTTCTTTAAGCTCTAAAAAATCATATATATCTTCTAAGTTTTCTAAGGTTATAAAATAAAGAGCTTTGTCTCCTATTTTAAAATTTGTAAGAGGAGCAATTATTTTATTTTTTTCAATTATCATCTAATTTTATTTAAAAAATTTTTTAAAAAGTTTTCTAAGAATTGATTAAAAAGATCATAAAAATCAGGAACTATTTCTGAAAAGTTATTATATACCACTTCAAAACTTTTTAAGATTTTTATATAAGAATCTACACTCTCTATTTTTTCATTCAAAACAATGTTTCTAATTTCATCAATCATTTTTTCAATATCTTCTTTCTTTTCTGGATAAAGAGAAATGAGTTTTTCTTTAAATTTATCTAAATCTTCAAAAAATGAATTTATAAAAATTTCTAAGTAATTGGAAGTCATTATTTATCCTTTTGAACTTTTAGTTTTTGTAAGGGACCTTTTAAAAGATAAACAATCGCTGGCAATAAAGAAAATAAAATTAATGCAATTACAAGAGACTCTAATGGATTTTTAATAATTTCTTGAGTTGATCTGCATATAATAGTAAAACCTATTATTGCTAACCCAATCTTTATTGAAGGAATAATTGAGTTTTTAAAATTTTCTTTCTGATCAGGAGGTAATTTCAAATACCATAAAAAAAGACTGATAGTTGTAACAATAATAGCAATATAAGGTGTAGACTGAAAAAGTTTTTCTAGGTTTTGGTACTCAATTGGTATTAAATCACTTCTTGTTCCGTATAATTCTGGATTAAACTTATGATTCATTTCTTTTTTTAAATTCTTTTAAAAGTTTAACGTATTCTAAAAGGTATGGAAGAGTTTGTGGATATTTTTTCACTAGATTATTTTCTTTAATAAATTCTTTTAGGTTTTTTTCTTCAACTTTTGTACCTACATATGGCAAAGAAGTTTCTATTACATATTTAAGTATCCAATCCCCTTTGTCACCTCCTCCTCTTTCTTTTAATTTTTTGAAATTTTCTTTAAGCCATTGAAAAACAATTTCTTCTTTATTTTTATTAGAAGAAGCACCAGCAAAAAAGATAAATATTTGATTAAATCTAACTTCTTCAGTAAGAAGCATATTTAAGAAATTTTTAAATTTATCTTCCTCATTTATTCTTGAAAAAGCTAGGAGACATTTTCTTTTTTCTTCATTTAGTTCTACTTTTCTATAATATTCTAAAAGTTTTTCAAGATATTCATTTTTTTCATTTACAGCCACAGTGAAAGATATAATTTTAATTTCAGGATTTATTTTATTTTTGTCTTTTAAAAACTTTTCAAATTCACTTATTAAATAATTTTTAATTCTTTCTTCTCCTATTAAATAGCCTAAATTTAATAAAGAAAGCTTTTTAATTTCTTTAATTTCTAACGCTTCATTACTTTTTATTTCTTTACCAAAACTTTCTATTACTTTCTCACTTAAATTTTTAAGTTTTTCTTTTAAAAATGATTTGTTTTCAAAAGTAAGAAAATCATTTCTGAGAATACTCAAAAATCTAGTATAAGCAAAAATATTTTTCTTAATATCTTTTTTTTCTAAGGAATGAAAAATTTCATAAAACTTATCTAAGCTGATGTCACCCCTAAATGTTAAAAATCTATAAGAAATTAAAAGATTAATTAATTCTTCATCATTGCTTAAAGAAATAACTTTAGGTAAAAGAAACTCTGGATAAGAAACAAGATAATAGCCTGAAAAATTTTTGTTAAGAATAATATTTTCAATTTTTTTAACCTTAAGTTTAATCTTTTCTTTTTTCAAAATTAATTTTTCCTCTTTTCCGTTTAAATAAATATTCATAGGTATAAACCACTTTTCTTTCAAATCCTTCCAAGGAGTAAATCTTTTTTGTTCTAATAAGAAATAATTACCTTTGCTTTTAAGATAAACTATAGGCGTACCCTTTTTATTTATAAAATCATTCATTATTTTTCTAACTTCTTTGCCCGAATAATTTTCTAAAGAATTCCATAAATCAAGAGAAGTAGCGTTTCCATATTTAAATTTATCGATGTATATTCCTAAACCTCCATAAAAATTTTTTTCTCCTAAAAAGATATCTATCATTCTTAAAATTGAACCGCCCTTATTATAAGAAATTTCATCAAAAATATCTCCTATTTCTTCTGGTTTTTTAACCTTAGTTTTAATAGGATGAGTATTTTTAAAGGCATCTCTATAAATGGCAAATGCAATTTCTGAATTAACAAAATCTTTCATAACCCTAAATTCAGGATAATTTTTATTAACAGCTTTATAAGCTAAATAAGTAGCAAAACTTTCATTAAGCCAAAGATCGTCCCACCATTTCATTGTCACAAGATTTCCAAACCACATATGAGCTAATTCATGAGAAATTACTTCGGCAATAATTCTCTTTCTAAATGTGTCACTTATATTTTTAAAATAAAGAAGTCCTTCTTCTCTGAAAGTCACCGCACCCCAATTTTCCATAGCACCAGCAGCAAAGTCAGGAAGAGCAATAAGGTCTAATTTTTCTAATGGATACTTTTCTCCAAAAACTTTTTCAAAATAAGCTAAAGCCTTTTTAGCTACTTCTAAGGCAAATTTTCCTCCTTTTTCTTTTCCTTTTGTAGTAGCTACTCTTATTAATACATTTTTATATTTACCTCTTAGAAAAACAAATTCACCTATTCCTATATACAAAAGATAAGTAGACATTAATGGAGTTTCTTTAAAAAGCACTCTTTTTTTATCACCAATTATTTCTTCTTTAATTGGTAAAGTATTTGAAATGGGTATCAGATTTTTATTAAAACTTAAACGAACTTGAAAAATTGCTTTATAAGCTGGATGATCAATACAAGGAAAAGCTGTTTTGGCATAATTTGGTTCAAATTGAGTCGTGATAATATATTTTTCTTCTCCATTTTCTTTATACTTACTTAAATAAATTCCGCTAAGTTTTTCAATTAATTTTCCTCTAAAATCAATCTCAACTCTATTTTGTTTTTTAAATTTTCCTAAAATTCTTAATTTATCTTTATTAAATTTAAAATTTCTTTTTTCACCATTAACTTTTACCTCATTTATTTCTAAATCTCTAGCATCTAAATCAAAAAAATTTCTTTCTCTATTCAATTCTAAATCTATGATGACCTTTCCATTAAAAAATCTCTCTTTTAAATTAAAATCATAATCCAAAAAATATTTCTTGATTTTCATTTTATTCTTCCCTTCCTTTAACTGTTCTATCGTATTCTACCCACGATTGATAAATATCAGGATAATTTTCTTTTAAGTATTCTAAAACCAATTCCCTAATTTCTTGAGAATCTACTTCCTCTCTTTCTCCTAAATGTTCCATAACATATTCTGCAACTTCTTCAACAATGCTAAAAACACTTTCTTCATCTCTTCCAGCTTGTAGAGCGGCCATTTTAATTGAGTTTCTTAATTTTTCTTCTTTAAATTCTTCTGTTAATTCTTCCCTTTTTTGAGGATTATATCTTTTGACTACTAATTTAGGCATTTTTGAGTTCTTATTTATTCGACCTAATAATAAAATTATATAAGAAAAAATGAAAATTTCTATAGAAAGTTTAAAAGAGAAAAGATTAACAAGAAGAGAATTTTTAAAGCTTTTATTAGTTATAGGAGCTTTAGCCTTTATTGAAATTCATACAACTATGAGCAAATTTAAAGAGTGGTTTTATATAATAGTTAAAGAATTTTTCAAAGAAAATAAAGATTTAAAGTTTAAAGAATTAGGAATTAATTCTCCTTTTATTTATTTAAAGGAAGAAAAATGGGAAGAGTATTATAATTTACTTTTGAAAATTCAAAAAATTTTTAATGTTGAAAGTTTTAGAATTAGAATTTTTATAAGCGATGATTTTGAAAGAAATTTAGGAGAATACAATTTCGAAGTTTTAGAAAAAATTTTTAAGTTTTATAATTTTTTAAAAGAAAAAGGGGTAAATTTCGTTTTAGAAATAGACTTGATTGACTGTTATTCTATAGGAAATTCTCTGAAATATAACCCTATTTACGGTTCACATCCTCCGTCTTCTCCATATAACACATCTAAAGATTTAAACGGCTATAAGAATTTTTTTACTGATGAAAGATTAAAAGTATTTTTTATAAAAAGAGTTGAAGAAATTTTGAAATATTTAAGAGAAAAATTTGGTAATGAAAATCTAATTATAAGCATTGCTAATGAACCAGAACCGCCTTATCCTGAAAATGAAAAAAGACAAATATTAAATTTGTGGTATGATTTTGTTTTAGAAAATATAAAAAATCTCCTGTCTTCTAATTGGAAAATAGTTTCTGGTTTAAAAGATCCTAGATACTTATCTAAGGAATTTTATGAAAGAACGGGAGTAATACCAACTTTACATCTTTATCCATTTGAATTTTCACCTTCAGAAATAGAAGGAATAATAAAAGAATTTGGAAAAGTTTATATTCAAGAATTAGGAGTACCTTATAGAATTTTTAATTTTAGTAATCCCTTAGAAAAAGTTTTATGGAAAGCTTTATTAAGATGGTTGAATAAGCAAAAAGTTTCTGTTTGGAAAATTGATTTTTATGAGGATGGCTTTGATTTTTTTAGGATAATTCCTCAGGATATATCTTAACAAAATATAAAGATTTTTCCGGACTAAACTGCATAATTTAATTACTTGTTAAATTTTTATAAATTTCGTAAAATTTTTCAAAATTTTCATCTTTTATACCTTTACTTTCTAGTTTATTAAGAAAACTCTGTAAAACAAAAGGGTAAATATTTTCTATTTCTTCTCCCTTTCTTATTAACTTTCCAACTTCGTCAAAAAATTCTTTAATCTCTTCATAACTAAATTTTTCTACTAGTTTTCTTATAAGCAAATGGAAAGAATAAGAATCTTTGAGAGACATTGACGGTATAAATATTTGTTCAAGTTTTTCAGCTAAACCGAATATACTAGAAAATAATAACATCTCAAGTAAAGATTTAGATGCTAATTCATTATCAATTTCTTTACCAAAGTAAATTCTTCGCAAAACTTCTGCATTATATGAATATACAAACGGCATAACGCTGAATTTTCTAAAAATCGATTCAGGAAATCTTTCTTTGAGTACCTGATAAAATCCTGTATGAAAAGCTCCTAAATACATTAGAATTTTAATTCTTTCTTTTTTAGAAAACCTTGGATCATTCATAAGGCTTCTAAGTTCTTCATCTAACCTATTTAACATGTATGCTTCTCTTAACATCTGCGATATAGCTATAATTGAGAACAACCTTTTCCATTTGTCTATCAAAATCTCAAAAGGATAACCTTTAAATAAAATTTTTTTCGTTTGTCGGAATAATTTTGGTGCCTTTTGTGCGACTAAATGCCACCCAGGTAAATCTATAGCGATAATTTTTTTACCAGATTTGTAAATAAGTTCAAGTAATTTTTTCATAAAGGTAGCTGGATCGCGATAAATTTTTATAGAATTTGGATCTATTTCACCATTTGATAGCTTATTTAGTTCATCGACATATTGATCTGCGCCGACTAATTCGATAATATAAACATCGCAATCCTTAAAAGCTTTTATAAAATCTGGCGGAATATCTTCTTCTAAAACATGGTAACCAAAAAAAAATTGTAAATTCAAAAGAAGGTAATTTTTTTGATTCTTTACTAAATTCTATTGATTCTGGTATTACCATATTTTTCTTCTCCTAAATATTCTTTAATTTTTTCTAAGGTGAAATTGAGGGCAGATTCAAGATCCATTTCTAACATACCTCCGGCTGCATTTTTATGACCTCCTCCGTTAAAGTATTTTTTAGCAAGATAGGAAACATCTATATCTCCTTTTGATCTCAAACTTATTTTTATTTTATTTTCCTCAAATTCTCTTAAAACAAAAGCGATTTTAATATCCTTTATTTCCGAAAGCTGATTAGAAAAGTTTGCATAATAATTATCTTTTATTTCATCTTTTCTTATTATAAGATAGCAAATGTCATCTAATTTTTCTGCTTTAGATAAAATAGAAACGTTATATTTAAAATTTTCCCAATCTTTAAAATAAAATCTTTCAATCAAAGAAAAATAATTAGCACCTTCTTCTAAAAGATTTAAGATAATTTTAAATATTTCTTTATAAGCAAGGTTATCTTTTTCAATCGTTAAAAATTTTGTGTCTCCTAAAATACCTAAAAGTATAAGCTCAGCTAAATTCTTATCTTTTATTTTTAACTCTTCTTTTAAATAGTAAAGAATTTGCGTTGTCGATAAAGCTTCAGGAAAAACATAATTTTCGTCTCCGCTCAGCGTATTTGATAAATGATGGTCAATGAAAATAGAATACTTTCCTTCTGTTTCTTTTAAAATTTCTTCACTAACTAAAGTTTTTCTTTCGCAATCTAAAAAGATAACATTTTTGAAATCTTTTTCAATTTTGCTTGAAATTTTATTTATATTAGGAAGGCTTAAAAATTCATTTTTAATTTCTTCATCCATATAAAGAAAATAATCTTTTTTAAGGTAATCTAAAATAATTGACATAGAAAGAAGAGAACTTATAGCATCAAAATCAAAATTTTTATGAGTAAGCAAAAGAAAATTATTTTCCTTTTTTAAAAAATTAGCTAAGTTTCTTATTTTTTCGAAATCCATTTGCTATTTTTTACATAAAATCTCCAAGGTAAAAGAGCATCTTCTTTTGCGTATTCAATTCCTATCCTTGTTGTTTTAATTATATCACTTTCTTTATAACTTTCACCATTCTCAAGCCAAATTTCATCTCCTTCAACTAAATCATAACCCCAAAAAGATGAATCAAGTTTTAAAAATTCACAAAGTTTACCAGGGCCATTTGGTGAGATTTTAAAATCTTTTGTTAATGGCTCTAAAGCTCTAATAAGAACGCATTCAGGATAGCCTTCTTTATAAGTAGTAATATTAAGTTGAAAATAGTTTCCATAAACTAAATAAATATATATATGACCACCTCTTAAATATTCAGCCAAGTTTCTTTTAGTTACTTTAGCATTTTTAAGTTTTAGTATTCTTTTTATAAACCTTTGGGGGTTTTCGAGATAATTTTTTATTCTTTCAAAATTTTCTTTAATAATTTTAAGTTTCTCTTTTTCATCTTGTTCTTTAGGTGTATAAGCATGAGAGGCTTTATCGTTTGGACCTATATAAGCTTCTGTTTCTACAATTTTTCCCGCAATTATCTTTCTCTTATATTTTCTTACTATTATTTTTCCTAAAAGTTCCTTAGCTACTTTAAGTGTTGGTCTCACAAAAAAATCTCTTTTAAGACGCATCACTTTTTTACAAAAAGTTTTCTTTGCTTAGCGATAACTAAAGCTTTATTTAAAATCCTTATGGTTTCATCATAAGTTCTTCTATCAACAGGAAAAGGTGTGCCATCTTTACCACCATGAGCAAAAGAATATCTAGCAGGATCAATTTTAGAAGCTGGCTTACTGTAAATGAGTTCACCTATTAAAGATAAAGCTCTTATTGTTTTAGGTCCAACGCCTTCAATTAAAAGAAGTTCTTCGATTTTCTTTGGCTCTAAAAAGCTTGCTTTTTCAATAATTTTTTTTAACCTGTTAATATCAAATTTTTCCTCCAAAACTGGATGATATTTAAATTCAATATTAGGCAGAAATAAAGATTTTGTTGGTTTTTCTAAAAATTTTAAATCCTTTATAAGTTCTTTAGGAGAATTTATTAATTCCATAATTAAATTTTTATTTTCTAAACTTTCTTTAGCGGTTAAATTTAAAACATTGTTAAAAATTTTTTGAGAAACTATACCTGTATGAGGTTCTAAGGTTATGTCTTCTTTTAATGCACCGCTCCACCAATGATATCTCCTGGCAAGAGAAAAAGATGTATTCATTCCTTGTTGAATAACAGCAAAATTTCCATTTTTTGTTATTATAAAAGCGTGATGATAGATATTAAAACCATCTTGAATAAGAGAATTATCGATTTTGGCAATAAGTTTTGAATAATTAATATAGGGATAAGGGTTAAAACCAAGTTTTTCGCCTAAAATTAAAATTTCTTCAGGCGTTTTTCTTGAAGTTTTTCCTTTTCCTCCGCAAACGTAAATTCCTAAATTTCTTTCTTGAAGAGCTAACTTTAAAGCAGCAGTTGTTGTTACTGTAAGTCCTGAAGAATTCCAATCAAAAGCTAAAGCACAGCCAAAAGCTTGAAACCAAAAAGGATCACTTAATTTTTTTAAAAATTCTTCTTCTCCAAATTCTTCAATAATGATTTCGCTCATTATGCCCGCCAAAGTTTTCATTCTTTCAAAAAGCCAGCGAGGACATTTTCCTGTGTCTAAACTAAAAGTGGCTATACCTGTTTTCATTTTTCTTTAAATATTATATAAAATTATAAGTAATGAACGAAGTTTTAGGTCTTAAAATAGAAGGTGATATTTTAAACGAAGAAAGAGTTTTAGAAGAATTTTCCGAAGATAAAAGCATTTTTAAAATAAAACCTAAAGCTGTCATTTTCCCAAAAACCATAAAAGATATTTCATTAACTATAAATTATGCAAAAGAAAATAATCTTTCTTTAACTTCAAGATCAGCAGGAACTGATATGTCAGGGGGTGCTATTGGAGAAGATTTAATTTTAGTTTTTACAAAATATTTTAATCATTTTGAAATAAATAAAGAAGAAAAAATGGCTTATGTAGAGCCAGGAGTTTATTTTAAGGATTTTGAAAAAGAAATTTCTAGTTTAGGATTAATGATGCCATCCTATCCTGCCTCTAAAGATCTTTGTGCTTTAGGAGGGATGATAGCTAATAATTCAGGAGGAGAAAAAACTCTTAAGTATGGAAAAACAGAAAATTATGTTGAAGAACTTAATGTAGTTTTAAACGATGGAAATGAATATAACTTTAAAAAAATAAGTTTTGAAGATTTAGAAAGAAAAATGGCTTTAGAAAATTTTGAAGGAGAAGTGTATAGAAAAACTTATAAACTTTTAAAAGAAAACATTGAAATTATCAAAAGAAGCCAACCTAAGGTTAAAAAGAATTCTGCTGGTTATAATATTTGGAACGTCTTATCACCAGATGGTTTTGATTTAAGCAAAATTTTTGTTGGCTCACAAGGTACTTTAGGAATAATTACTAAGGCAAAACTTAGATTGGTTGAAAAAGAAAAAATAGAAAAACTAATAGTTGTTTTTATGAAAGATTTGAATTTAATTCCAAATTTCTTACAAAAAATTTTGCCCTTAAATCCAACCAGTCTAGAAATTACCGATGATCATACTTTTAAAATTTACTTAAAATTTGCTAAAGAAATGGCAGAAATTTTAGGAGCTAAAGGTATTTTTTCAACATTGAAACTTTTTTTACCAGAAATAAAACTTATAGCCTTTTCTGGTATTCCTAAATTAATTATTCTTATTCAATTTGGAGAAAATGATGAAAAATTAGTAGAAGAAAAAATAATAGAAACCGAAAAAATTTTAAGAGATTTGAAATTAAAATATCGAACCTGTAAAGATGAAAAAGAAGCACAAAAATATTGGAAATTAAGAAGAGATACTTTTAAACTTTTAAGAGAAAAAATTAAAAATCGTTTAGCAGCACCATTTATTGATGATATCATTGTTAATCCTGAATATTTTCCCGAATTCTTTCCTAAGCTTAAGAAAATTTTAGATGAATCAAAGATAATTTATACAATTTCTGGCCATTTAGGTGATGGCAATTTACATATCATTCCTCTTTTGGATATGAAAAAAGAAAGAGAAATTATTTTTCCTTTAATGGAAAAGGTTTATGATCTTGTTTTAGAATATCAAGGTTCTTTTACAGCAGAGCATAATGATGGTTTAATTAGAGGATATTATTTAAGAAAGCTTTTTGGTGAAGAGATTTATAAAATTTTTGTTGAAATAAAAAATATTTTTGATCCATATAGAATTTTTAATCGAGGTAAAAAGATAGATGTTGATTTAGAGTATGTCAAATCAAAAATTAAAAATTAGCTAAAATCATTATATCGGAAACGTTAGAACTTAACTTTCCTGTTATAATTCCGTCATCTATTTTTTTGAAAAAATTAAAGCTATCATTATTTTGTAAAAATTCATCGATATTTAAATTCATTTCCTCTGCTTTTTTAAGACTTAAAAGATCACCTAAAGCACCGCCAAATTCTGTATTGTCAATTCCATCAGTATTAAAAGAAATAAAAATAGTATTTCGAGGTTCCTCTTTTAAAAATTTCAAAAACCATAAAACAAGTTCCTGATTTCTACCACCAATTCCCTTCCCTTTGACTTCAACAGTTGTTTCACCACCACAAAGATAAATTTTATTTTCTGTTTTAAGATCTTTAAATTTTTCTGCAATTTCTTTAACATTTCCGCTTAAAGTATAAGTTAAAATTTCTGTTTCAAATCCTTCTTTTTTTAAGAAATTTTTAATCTCATTTAAAATATCTTTATTACTTAAAAGAAGAAAATAATCAATATTTTCAAAGTAAATATCTTCTTTAGGGGTTTCAATAAGCCACTCTTCTTTTAAAGTTTTAAGATTAAATTTTTTAACAATTTCAATGGCTTCTTTAACTGTTGTTTCATCTTTTACTGTGGGGCCAGAAGCTATAAAACTTATATCATCACCAGGAATATCAGATAAAATTAAAGAAATTATTTTTGCCGGATAAAGAATTTTTGCAAGCCCTCCTCCTTTAACTAAAGAAAGATGTTTTCTTACTGTATTCATTTCATAAATATCAGCTCCTGATTTTAAAAGTTCTTCATTAATTTTAATAATTTCCTCAAGTCCTACTTTTGCTGGTTTTTCAAATAAAACAGAACCACCTCCGCAGGTAATCACAATTACTAGATCATTTTCTTTTAATTTACCTTCAAATCTTTTAACTACTTTTTCTGTAAATTCTAAATTTTCTTTTGATGGCAAAGGATGAGCTCCTAAAGTAAAATAAATTTTTTTAAAATCAGCTTCTTTAGTATCAATAACATATCCTTCTTTTAAAAAATCTCCAAGATTTTCTTCTAAATATTTCGAAATTAAAGATGAACCTTTGCCGTAAGAAATAAGATAAACATTTTCAAAATTTCCCAGATCATAAGTTTTGTCAGAAATTTCTAAGACACTTTCATAAAATTTAATCTTTTCCTTTAAATAATTTTCAGGTTGAATTTTTTCTAAACCATAATTTAAAGCTTTAAGGAGCAGTTCTCTTTCCTTGGTTAAAGCTAAGCTATTGAAATTTCTAATCAGCATTTGCTATAATTATAAATGTATAATTAAATAAAAACCAGGGGTGGCGGAGTGGTCAAACGCACCTGGCTGTAAACCAGGCGCCCTTCGTGGCTGCGCAGGTTCGAATCCTGCCCCCTGGACATAAAAATATTTTTTATCATCTCTTAAAAAATCTTAAAGGATCTGCCAATCCAAACAACTGATAAATTTTTCTTATTAGTTCTACTAATTCATTGAATTTTTTTAAAGTTTCTTCGTCGGCGCCGAGCGCTCTTAGTAATTTTTCAAAATTCTGTACAGCAGCTACATCAAAAACAAAAAAACCAATAATTATCGCTGCTAATGCAGCAAGAGCTACAATAAAGGCAACATATGCAAGAGCCTGGCCACTCTCCTTATGTGGATATGGCAACATTTCTCCTAAAGCTTCTAATTTAACTTTTAAATTCTCTAATTTTTCTGAGTTAAAAATTGCAGTAGATAGATATTCATAAAATTCTTTTAAATGACGAATAATTTTATCGTCAGCAAAAATTCTTAATAAATCACGAAAGTTTATTTCTAGATCAGGAAATTTATTTTTAAATTCTTCAAAAAATCTAAATAATTCAACTAATCTTGACAAAGGAAAAGGAATTTCTATTCTTCCTATAACTTCGGAGAGAGCGCCAGGGGGGTTAATTCTAGTTTTATTTACATCGGGATTACGAAGTTTTTCTATCATATTTAATTTTAATTGCTTTATTAATTTTGCTACCCTCTTGAATATTTGTAATAAATTTCAAACAGATTGTCTAAAAAACTAAAGAAAAATTCTTCATATTTTTCTGGAGGAGTTTCATTGAATTTTTCATCATATTCTTTAGATAATCTATTATATTCCTCTAAAAAAGCTTGTTTTTTATCTTCAGGGATTTTTTCGAATATTTCATTTAAAAACTTTTCAAATTCCTTTTCCTGATTCATTATTTATTATTTTTTTATTAATTTCGACCTTAAATAATAGGCGTTAAAACTTCGGCTTTATCTTCTTTGACAACTAAAGTAACTTCAAAATGACTTGATAAGGAATTATCTTTTGTTTTAAAAACATAATCATCGATTCTTTCAATTTCTCCTGAACCCAAAGAAGCCATTGGTTCAAGAGTAAAAAACATTCCTTCTTTTATAATTTTGCCCTGACCAGGATCTCCAAAATTAAATATTTGTAAATCTCCGTGTAAAAATTCTCCAATATCATGTCCGCAAAAATCTTTAATAACACTTAAACCTGCATCTTCGATGGTAGATTCGATTTTCCAACCGATATCTCCTGTTTTTATTCCTGGTTTTATAATTTTGAGAGCCTCTTTCAAAGCTTTTTTAGTAACCTCTATAAGATAAACAACCTCTTCTTTACTTTCTTCAACAAAAAGAGTGATAGCAGAATCTAAAAAAAGACCTTGATATTTTAATCCAAGATCAAGTTTTAAAACGTCTCCTGGTTTTAAATAAATGTTTTCTTCAGGATAGCCATGAACAATTATTTCGTTTAAAGAGGTACACAAAGTGTAAGGATATTCTTTAGCAGCAAAAGGTGCTTTGTAACCTTTGAAAGCTGGTTCAGCCCCAAAGCTATAAATAAGTTCTTCTGCTAAAGAGTCAAGTTTTTTAAGGTTAACACCTTCTTTAACTTCTTGAGAAAGAGTTTTTAAAATTTCAGCTAAAATGCTGCCTCCTATTTTCATTAAATTATATTTTTCTTCAAAACTCATCTTACTTTAGAGCCTACTTTTACTTGTGATAAAGGAACAATAAGAACAGGACCATTTTCTGGATCATCAACAGCAAGAAGCATACCTTCGCTTTTAATGCCTTTTATGACTTTTTCCTCTAAATTAACAATGACTACTATAAGTTGTCCATTTAAATCCTCAGGAGTATATTTATCAGCAATTCCAGAAACAATAGTTCTTTTTTCATCACCTAAATCAACTAGCAATTTATAAAGCTTATCAGTTCCTTCTATTTTTTCACAACTTATAATCTTCCCTACTCTTAAATCTATTTTTTGAAAATCGTTTAAACTTATTTTTTCCATTTAAATCAGCTTTTGTAAATAACTATTCTGACCTTACCAAAATTTTCATAATCTGTTTCTTTTTCTGCTAAAACAACTTTTCCGTTTTTAACTAATTTAGATTTTGTTAATCTTTCAATTGTTTTAATATTTTTATTTATAATCTTGATTAAAAGTTTAGGAGCTTCAAATTTAATCAAAACATTTTCTTTAGGCATAAGCCCAGCATCTTGTCTTAAATCTTGTATCATTCTTACAAAATCTTTTACTATTCCCATTACTTTTTGTTTTTCATCAATTTTAGTATCGAGCCAAAATTCAACAGGTGTTTGTGAATAAAGAAATCCCCCTTTTTCTTTTGGTTCACCAAAGATTATTTCCATCACATTAATTTCATCTTTCAAAATCTCTAAAACTTCTGGAGAATATTTTGTTTTGAGGTATAAAGATTTAAGTGGAAGCCTGAGTTTAAGATTATTTTCTTTTCTTAATCTATGAACTTCAGAAGCAATCATTCTTATTTTCTCCATTTCTTCAAGAAGTATTTTTTCTTTAAGAGTTAATTTAAGAGGCTCTCCTAATTTTTCTAAATGAATGCTTTCTTTTATTGGATATCTTGCTCTTAAATCATCTTTTATTTCTTGATAAATATATTCAGAAACAAAAGGAGAAAGGGGCGCTAACATTTTTAGATAGTCATATAAAAAGTCTTGAAAATTAAGATAAGCATTGATAAATTCTTTTTTATTTTTTGGGTTTTGGAATCTCTCCCTAGATCTTCTAAGCCACCATCTTGAAAAATCTCCTAAAAGATCAAAAAGAAGTCTGGTAGCTTTATGAAAACCAAAATTTTCCATATTCTTCAAATATTCTTGATAAACCTCTTTAAATCTTGCTGAAAGCCACATATCTATTGTTTTCATTTCTTTTTTACCCTTAAAGCTTCTTATACTTGGATCATAATAAAATTTATAGAATTTCAAAATGTTAAAGAGAAGACCGTAAAATTCATTCTTGAATGTTTTAAGCTCCTCTTCTTTATAAAGTTTATTATCCCCCTCTTTATTAAGATAATAAAAATAAGTTCTTAAAACATCAGCACCGTATTTTTCCATAATATCCCAAGGCTCAACAAAATTTCCTAATGATTTAGACATTTTTCTTCCTTGTGAGTCTAAAACAAAACCTAAACAAACTATATTTTTATATGGTGATTTATTCTTTAAAAGAACGCTAACAACTAAAAGATGATAGAACCATCCTCTTGTTTGATCTATTGCCTCTATAAGAACATCTGCAGGATAGATAATATTTTTATCTATTTCTTCTTTATTTCTTTTTGGATAGTAATAAGCAGCAAAAGGTACGCATCCTGAATCAAACCAAATATCAGCTATTTCTGGAGTTCTTTTCATTAAGCCTTTACACTTAGGACAAAGCCAAGAAAAATTATCAACAAATGGTTTATGAAGATCAATCAAACCCTCAGAATTTCTTGGAACTACTTTTAATTCAACTTTTCTTAATTCTCCGAGCTCATAGGATTTAACTTTAAAATCAAGTATATCCTCATCGTTTAAAGCTTTCATTTCATTTTCTAACATCCAAAGAGGTGCTCCATGAGAAACTATTAAAATATTTTTACCTTTATGAAGCTTTTCTAAATCTAAAAGGAAATTAATAACTCTTTTTCTTACATCATTTAAGCTTTCTCCATTTAACGGTTTTTTATCTAAATCTCTTTTACCTGTAAATTCATTGTAGTAGAACTTATCAAATTCTTCATAAGGCTTGCCATTTAATTCTCCTAAATCTATTTCTCTAAGTCGATGATCAAAAATTACTTGAACTTTCAAAATTTCACTTATAATTTCTGCTGTTTGTTTAGTTCTTGTAAGCGGAGAAGCATAAATAATATCTATTTTGTATTTTCTTAAAGCAAAAGCTTTTTTTCTGGCATCATTTACGCCTTTTCTAGTTAAAGGATTAAATTTGTCTTCAGGATAAGAAGAAAGAAAATTTTTCTTATTGCTCAAAGCTTCGGTGTGCCTCATAAGGAAATAATTGTTATTAGCTTTAAATTTTTTAGAAAATTCTTCTAGACTGCTAATACTTTCAACATAGCCACATCTTTCGCAGATCCAAAATGGTAAAGGTATCCCCCAAAACCTTGTTCTTGAAAGATTCCAATCAACACCTTCTTTAATCCATTCATAAAATCTATTTCCATATTCTTCCGGAATCCATCTCACTTTATTATGATTTTGAATAAGATCATCTTTTATTTTTGAAACTTTAATTACCCATCCAGAATTAGCAAAATATATTAAAGGATTTTTACATCTCCAACAATGAGGATATTCATGTTCATAACCATTTAGATCTCCCTTAAGAATTAATCCTTTTTCTTTCAAATAGTTAAAAATAATTTCATCAGCCTCTTTAAAGTATTTTCCTTCAATTTTACCTTCTAAATCTTTTATATAACCACTTACAAATCTTCCTTGTGAGTCAAGATAATTCAAAATTCCTAATTTATATTTTTCTCCTAATCTAAAGTCATCATCACCGTATGCTGGAGCAATATGAACTATTCCTGTACCTTCTTCTTCTTTAACAAAGTCTGCAGGATAAACTTTATAATCACTTTCTCTTATTTCAAAGTTTTTAATCTCAAAAAGAGGTTCATATTCTATACCTACAAGATCTTTACCTTTAAGAGTTTTAATTACTTCTCCATCTAATTTTTGATGCGTCCATACTTTTTTATCTTCTAACTTAAAAAGATAATAATCAAATTCTGGATTAACTGCTAAAGCTAAATTACCAGGCAAAGTCCATGGAGTAGTTGTCCAAGCAAGAAGATATTCGTCGCTGTTTTTAACTTTAAAGAGAATATAAACATCAGGATCTTTTACTTTTTTATAGGCATCAGGCATACCAAGCTCTGCTTTGGAAAGAACAGTTTCACATCTAGGACAATAAGGAAAAATTCTATATTCTTTTACTAAAAAACCTTTCTTATAAATTTGTGAAAGAATCCACCAAGTTGATTCAATATAAAAAGGATCGTAAGTAACATAAGCATTTTTGTGATCAATCCAAAATCCCATTCTTTCATCAGTTTCTTCCCAAGCATGTTTGTATTTCATCACAAGCTCTTTACACTTTTTATTAAACTCCTCAATGCCATAATCATAAATATCTTTTTTGGTTTTAAAGCCAAGTTCTTTTTCTGTAGCAACTTCTATAGGAAGTCCATGTGTGTCCCATCCTGCTCTTCTAGGTACATAATAACCTCTCATCGTATAAAACCTCATCGTCGTATCTTTATAAATTCTTGTGAGAAAATGTCCAATATGAGGAACAGCATTAGCATAAGGAGGGCCTTCAAACCAGTTAAATCTCTTTTTATTTTTATTTTGAAGGACTGATTTTAAAAAGATTTTATTTGTTTTCCAAAAATTTATGATGAGTTTTTCTATTTCCGGGATTTCAGGAAATTTAAACATTATTTCAAAACTTCTATAATTAACCGACTTTATTTTTAAATTATATAACCATTTCTCTTAAAATCTTTATTCTTTCTTCAACAGGCGGATGGGTAGAAAAAACGTTTTTTATTTTGCTTAATAAACTCTTCTTTTTTTCAAATGGATTGAAAATAAAAATTGAAGCATAATTTGGATAATCGTCAAAAAATTCTTGAGATGATTTGGAAATTTTTTCTAAAGCAGAAGCTAAAGCTAAAGGATTTCTTGTAAGCAAAGCTGAAGTGGCATCAGCCATAAATTCTCTTTTTCTTGAAATAGCAAGTTGAATTAAAGTAGCAAAAATTGGAGAGAGAATAATAAAAAGTATACCTGCTAAAAATAAAATAGTAGCAATGCTCCCTCCTTTTCTTGAACTACTGCTAACCTTACCTGATGCTCTTAAAAAAATTTCCGCAGCAATAGAAAGCACTCCTCCTAAAAAAATAGCTATTGTCATAAGCCTTGTATCTTTATTTTTTATATGAGCAATTTCATGAGCAATGACAGCTTCAAGTTCTTTTTTATCTAATTTTTTTATAAGACCTGTAGTTAAAGCAACTAAATAATTTGAATAATGCGTTCCCATAGCAAAAGCATTCATTTCATTAGTATCAATAATATAAACTTTCGGAGTTTTAGGAAGACCAGCAATGATAGAAACATTTTCTACTAAATTATAAATTTCTGGCATATCTTCTTTTTTAATTTCTTTCGCACCAAAAAGATAAAGAGAAATTTTGGTTCCTAATGCTAATGAGAAAAAGCTATAAATTACAGCAAAAAGTAAAACAAAAATGAACACATAATCTTCATTAATTAAAATTTTCAAGACCAATGAAAATATAAAAAAAAGAGCGAAATAGGAGAAAAATAAAATAAATGTTCTAAAACTATTTTTTTCTAAAACAGAATATGCTGTCTTCATACTAAAATTTCGGGGCGGCGGGATTCGAACCCGCAACCTCTGGCTCCCAAAGCCAGCGCGCTAGCCGTTGCGCCACGCCCCGCCTCATTAAATTATAGCAAAATTTTTTAACCTTTTTGTTGTTTGATTCCCATCTTTTTTTCTAAATAATCCATAGCTGCTAAAATGCCTGCAATAGAACCAAAAAAAATAGCTAAAAATGGTAATGCTCCCGCTGCCAAACCTAATGCAACAAAACTAATTATATTTGTTCCTATCTTAACAGCTTCTTTAAGTTTTTCTTCTTTTTTAGGATCTTGAAAATTTAATAATGATTCTAGACAATTCGCCAGTGCTTGAAATCTAGGAGTTTGATCCCTTAATCTTTGCAAAATAGCATTTAACTGTGCTTGATTTCCTGTTTCTAAAGCTCTTTGTATATCAGTTTTAATATCATCTAAAAATCCAAAAAGTTGATTTAAGATCAATAAAAGATGGTCATATTCTCTTTTCGATCTTTCTGATAACTCCCTACTCTTAATTTCTTTTAATGCCCTTTGAATTTTAGCTACTTCTCCTAAAATTCTATTGTATTCTTCAAGAACTTGAGCTTCAAGCGTTGGTGTTGGTCCTTCTGGTGTTGGTGGTGTTGGTCCTTCTGGTGTTGGTGGTGTTGGTCCTTCTGGTGTTGGTGGTGTTGGTCCTTCTGGTGTTGGTGGTGTTGGTCCTTCTGGTGTTGGTGGTGTTGGTCCTTCTGGTGTTGGTGGTGTTGGTCCTTCTGGTGTTGGT
>Ga0080007_1065998_pt1 | contig 37087 bp, 33 predicted proteins | sample OctOCTMetagenome_FD_69210 | JGI IMG/M metagenome (GOLD analysis project Ga0080007, IMG submission 69210) | Hot spring and microbial mat streamer communities from Octopus Spring Streamers, Yellowstone National Park, USA - OCT_B (SPADES... | ecosystem: Environmental > Aquatic > Thermal springs >...
TCTGTTGAAATTTTATACACAAAATTTCAGGAAGGTGCTTATGAGGATTCAATCTTTTTCTCGGCAGTCTCAAATTCCTCTCCAAATACACAATACAAATTTTTTTACATAGGGAAAATCCCTATACCTGAATACATGGTAATATCAGGTGTTTCAGAAGTTCCAAATTCTCAAGGTAAAATAATAGTGGGGAAGAGAGAAACTTCATTTGTGTCCGATAATAGGGGAAGATTTAATGTTAATGTTCCCATTTTCCTTGATGATAAGGAAATAAAGATAGTGTATCAAGGAAAAGAGGGGAAGACAAATGAAGAAGTCAGAAAAGTAAATGTAAAGATGGATTATTTGCAAAGACCTTTGATCATTACGGAGAAATTGGGAAATAAACTTTTGATTTTCGGAAGTGACGAAACGGTGATGAAAGATATTTCCTTCAAAAAAGTTTCTGGATCACAAAATTATACTGTTGAAAAGTTGGGGAAAACATCAATAGTGTTTATTCCTCAGTTCGGCAGATACATAGTTGAAATTCAACGGAAAAATGTTGAGGTAAATGTTGAAAGAATTCCTTATAGGTTAATAATATTTACTCCTGATGAACAAGAGAGAGAAATTATCAAAAATAAAGACGGAAGAGAAATAAGAATAAAAGTTGGAGTACAAGATATAACTGGTCAGAAAATGGAACCATCTGAGTTCCCATATATTCATAAAGAGATCCCGCCAAGGAAAGTTGAATTGGAAATAAGCGGCGGAATAGGTGGAGGTATCAACACAAAGTTTAAGAGATTTTCTCTCAAGAATGTGTATTCATTCTTCTCGATGTTTCCAACAGGAAAAATCTCGCCTTTTTTGGGTGTTGAGGGAGGAGTTGTATCTTATCCTGGGGATATAGATGTTTTACAAATTTTTTTGGCTCCAGTTCTTGGGGTAAATTGGAAAGCTTCTAAATTCTTATCTTTAAGGTTAGCTCCTGGTTTTCCTGCAAGTTTTATAAAGCTTGAAGGAGGAAGTTTTGAGAAAGATTTAGGTTTATTTGGTGTTCAACCAAATCTTTCGTTTATTTTAGGAAAAGAGCAATTATTTTTTGGACTTTCTTTTTCATATATGCATCATGCTTTCAAAAATGCAGATCTAGGAAACATAGAGTTTGATATAAAGGAATTAAATTCATTTTTCTCAACTTTAAGAGTTTTCTATGTGTTTTGATGTAGTTTAGTGCTAAAAATTTTAAAAATTAGTAAAGTTGTCTTTATTTTATATTATGAATTATCATATCACGCCAACACATGTTCCAAAAGGGTCTATATTGCTGTCTATAGACTCCACGAGTATTTTCACTCTTGCACCTGGCTTTCTTGCGATGTTTCTTATTTTTATTATTCCCTGCTCCACTTCACTAACATTCTTTTTGACTATCTCCTCAACAAATTTCTTATCTATTCCTGAAAGAATAATTTCAGTTCTCACAAAAACCCCCTCATGTTTCATCTTTACATCCTTTATAACTGCTTTTACTGTATCTCTCTCTCAATTTGTTGTCTTGCTGAGCGAGCTCACTTTGTGGAAGAATTCCAATTACATTCCTCCCAAGGTCAACATAAATTATCTTTTCTCGTCTTATCCTTTCAAATTCTATTTTCTTTATCATCCCGGTCACGAGCATACCTTTTTTCTTTGAATATTCTTGGTATATTGATTCCTCTATTGCACCTGATAGTCTTGCAAGAAGCAGATTCTTTGCAACCTGCGTTCCTCTTCTCCCCATAATTTTAGGGTCAATAACTTCATAAGCTTCGTCCCCTAACTCAGCCGTTGGGTCTATTTTTCTTGCATCCTCAATAGATATTTCAACAAGAGGATTTGACACCTTCTCAACTATTGTTTTTTTCTATATATCTTGAACTCTGAACTATCTTCATCAAACTCTACTATGTATTGAGCATCACCTAAAACCTCTTTTGCAGTCTGTACAAGAATATCCTTCACAGTTTGAACCAACGATTCTTTACTCACTCCTTTTTCTTCTGCTAGTGCCTTTAGTGTAAACCTTATAGGTTCAGGCTCACCTTCCTGTATTTTAAGTACTTTTTTCCTCGTCATATTCTTATCTCCCTCCTAAATTTAAAATTTCTTCAATACTCCAAGCAAAAAACAACACTTATAATAAACAAAACAAAATAAGATAAAAAATTTTTTTTAAATATTACAAAAAATAGAATTTTACGAAAACGCAAGAAGAAAAAAGATAAAAATTAATAAAAATAAAGAAAAGAAACGAAAAATAAAGAAAATAAAAAAAAAGAATTTAGAAGAAATGAAGAGAGAAAGAGTTGTAGTAAAAATAGGTTCATCTGTTCTACAAGACAAGAAAAATCCTTATAAGCCAGATAAATTCATATTTGAAAAAATTGCAAGGACAATATACGAAGCAAAAAGAGAAAAGAGCAAACAGAAAACGAACCTTGATGTTATCATCGTATCATCAGGAGCTATGCTTTTTGGAATATTTGAGACAGAAGAGAAAAAAATACTACAACAATCAATAAAGAAGAAACAAGCTTTGTGTGCAGTAGGACAACCAAAGCTTATGAGTATGTGGGCAGAGGCTTTTTCAAATCTCAATATCAAAACCGCTCAAATACTTCTTACTCATGAGGATTTCTCATCAAAATCAAGAAGACAGAACATAAAGAACACAGTAGAAGAATTATTAAGAATGGGGATAATACCCATAGCTAACGAAAATGATACAGTCGCAACAGAAGAAATAAGATTAGGAGATAATGATTTTCTATCTGTATATCTTGCAGCGCTTATTGAGGCACAGAAACTAATAATAGCCTCAGACATAAATGGAATAATAGACAAAAAAGGAAATATCATAGAAGAAATAAATTTTGAGGAGAATATATGGGAAAAGATAGAAGTATTTGATACTGGAAAGAAAGTTTTCGCAGGAGGTATAAGTTCAAAGCTTTCGGCTGTAAAACTTGCATCAGAATTCGGAATAACTTCATTTATATTAGATGGTAAAAATCCCGAAACAATAAAACTTGCGATTGAAGGTAAAAACCCGGGAACCAAAATTCTACCCAAAAAGAAAGAAGAAAAAAGAAAAATCTGGATAGCCAACATAATGAAAGGAAAAGGTCAAATTCAAATAGACCATGGTGCCTACGAAGCTATAAAAAAAGGAAAAAGCTTGCTACCATCCGGAATAAAATCTGTATCTGGGGAATTTTCAAGAGGAGATATGGTGGAAATAGTTATTGATGGAAAAGTTATCGCAAGAGGTATCACAAATTACTCATCAGCAGAAATAAACCTTATAAAAGGGAAAAAAACAAGTGAAATCGTAAAAATTTTAGGTTCTAAAAAAGAAGATGAGGTAATCCATCAAGACAATATGCTTATTTTGGAGTCAGAAATGTGAAAGATAAAAGAGATTGTTAAGTGTTTTTCAATCTTGGTTCAATCTCAAAATTTCTCTTCTTATATCTTCAATTATCTCTCTATTGTATATATCTTTTTTATCTCCTTTTTTGATTGAGAAAATGATAAATACTTTTCCTCCAAATTTTTCTTCAAAATTTTTGTGAGTACGACCTAACCACTCTTTCCACTTATGTATCTCAGGTGTTTGGTTATATGTGATCGGTTTTATTTGCAAACCTATGTATTTTCCTTTTACTTCTATGTAAAAATCTATATTGTAAAGTCTATCCCATTCATCTGGTGCTGGCTTTATTTCTACACCTAACTCTCTCTGCAAAAGTTTATAAATTGTTTCCACCTCCGTCTGATACCCTTCAAATGTTCTATTTATCACGAGATTGTATATGTAGTTTATGCAATCTTCTTCTGATACTTCATCTATTTCTGCTCTTATAACTTCAGTAATTTTGGTATAAAGTTTCCTCCCAAGGTCTTCAAGGTATTCCGATGGACTAATGTTAATTCCTTTTTTGGAAAGAAACTCCTCCAACTTCTTCAAATAAAATTCTCTCCACTCTTCAAGAGTTTTAGGAGCACATTCTCTTATCCAATCTGAAACTGGACCTACGCTCTCTTTTTTATTTAGTCCCCACCTATTTGTTGCTATATTGAGTATCCATTCCTTTGCCATTTTTATACTCCTCTTCTAACTGGATAAACTTTCTTTTTAATCTATATTCTTTTTTTCTATCTGCTCTTGCTATTCCTGACTTTATAAGATATGCATTAACAAAAATTCTGTTCTTCAAATAGACATAAGCATGAATTGTATTTTCATCTAAAACCGAATTGCTTTCCATTTTTAGCATAATTTCTTTTTTCAGAAGATATTCTCTGAAATACTTGATGGCTCTCTCCTTATCAATAATATCAACTCCCAGAAACTTCACAAAAAGACCTGTATCAAGCTTTAATGTATTCTCATCTACAATATCAACAACTTTATATAAAACCCCTTTTTTAAAATCTACTTTTTTTGGGTCCAATTTTGGTTTCATATCAGGTATAGACGGTTCATAATCTACATTATCTAAATCAATTTCTTTCGTTCTTTTTAATATTTCCACATTATGGAATAGCAAAGCTTGATTTATACCGAGTTTCCTTTTTATAACTTCAAGAAATTTTTCATTTATCTCATATCCGATTGCGTTTCTTCGTAGTTCAAGTGCAACCTTCAAAGTTGTACCACTACCTACAAATGGGTCAAGAACAGTATCACCCTCAAAAGAATACATCTTTATTAACCTTTTGGGTAATTCCTCTGGGAACATAGCCTCGTGTTCTATCTGTTTTTCTCCGCCAAACCTCCAATGTCCAGAAAAATATTCCTTCCACTCCTCTTTTGTAAGTTTTGACCTTTCTCTTATTTCTTTTGAAACATTTTCCGATCTTCCCGGTTTTTTGAAGATCAAAATAAACTCATAGTCTATTTCAATCATCCCATTTGGTGGATACGGATAAGACCCCATTACAACTGCTCCTCCTGTTGTGTTCATAGTAGTTTTTTTGTGCCAAATAATAGCTCCCATGTAATCAAATCCGATTTTCTCACACTGACATATAATTTCTGCATGCAAGGGTATAACTTTATACTTACCATACAAAACAGCTCTTGCAAATTGATCGCCTATATTTATGCATAATCTCCTTCCCGGTTTTAAAACTCTAAAACATTCACTCCAAACTCTATATAAATCTTTCAAATACTGGTGAAGTGTTTGACCATATCCAATTTGCCCCGGAACACCATAATCTTTTATATGCCAGTATGGAGGAGAAGTTATTATTAAATCTACTTCATTATCCATTAGCTCCATCATTTTTCTGCTATCTCCGATAATTATTTTACCCCAAACCATGCGTTATTTGATTATCTTCTATTCTATTCACAACAAATTTACCACAATCAACTTAACTATTATACCTAAATCAACTTAAGTATTAAAACTAACCGCTAACACCCCATATAAAAAGTAATCAAAACTTGTAAAAAGAAACATCTAAACAAATGTTATTATCCCAATTAAACATTATCTACATGACTTTCGTTCACATAGTAAGAGAGGAGAGAAAAATAGCCGTTTTAGGTGAATTTATAAAGAAAGCTAAAAATTGCGAACATAAAATAGCTTTCATAAATGAAGCTGAATTCAAAAAATCAAAAGAGAAACTTGAAAAGATTTTAAATGAATATGAAGATGAAGAGAAAGAAAAAATTGAAATATTAGAATGTGATTTAGATAAGCTTGCAGAAGAAATAATAAAGGAAGACTCAAAAGTTATCGTATGGTAGATATTAGAAAAAAAACAAATCAGAAAATCTATCTTGGAATAATAGGAAATCCCGTGAGCCACTCTCTTTCTCCTGCTATGCATAACGAACTCCTAAAAAAATACAAAATAGATGGGGCGTATTTACCATTTGAAGTTGAAAAAGTGAATTTTCCAGATGCTATAAGAGGTTTGAGAGCACTAAAATTCAGAGGAGTAAATATCACTTTACCATTCAAAGAAGATGCAGCGAAAATTTGCGACTGTTTAGATGATCAAGCAAGAGCAATAGGTTCAGTAAATACAATACTCTTTGAGGACGAAAAAATAAAAGGTTTCAACACCGATGCTTTCGGATTTGAAAAATCAATAGAGAAAAAAGGCTACAATTTAAGTTCAAGCTCTGTCGCGATATTGGGCGGAGGCGGAACAGCACGAACAATCTGTTTTGTTTGCGCAAAAAACAACGCAGGTAAAATCACAATATTCAACAGAACAAAAGAAAAAGCAGAAAAAATAAAAAGTGATATTCAGAGCATCTTTCCCAGTTCAAACATAGCAATAGAAGAATTCGGGAAAATAAATTTTGATGAATTTGACATAGTAGTAAATGCAACAAGTCTTGGATGGAAAGGAGAAAACTTATTTGAGGTTATAGGATGTACTCCAAAACCTAACAGAGAAAAAACAAAAAAGCTATTTTATGACACAGTTTATATTCAAACTCCTTTTATCAAAATAGCCTCAAAAATGGGATACGATACGGAAGACGGAAAATGGATGCTTGTATTACAAGGAGCAAAAAGCTTTCAGATATGGTTAGGTTTGTATCCAGAAGAAAATCTTATGCTCAAAACAATAAAAGAAGAGATAGCAAAAAGACATAAAAGAAAAAAATAAGGAAAGAAAGAGAAAAAAAGAGAAAAGGGAAAAGAAAAATCATGAATTAGAATGTAAGAATAAAAAAAAGAAAGAAAGAATGAACATTATGACTCCGCTTTCTAACAAATTTACCCGAGATTTTTTAAACCTTACTTTCAAAATTCTCGGACTAAATTGTAAGTAAATATTAAACTATATTTATATTATTTGAAAAAGCAAATATCGTTTTATGCCTATAATCAAAAGAAAAGTATTTGAAGAATTAAAAAGTCATCTTACATCAAAAGAAATTTCCTTGATCGTCGGACCAAGACAGGTTGGAAAAACTACTCTGATGCTATTACTGAAAGAACATTTAGAAAATGAAGGTAAAAAAACACTATTTTTAAATCTTGATGTTGAACATGACAAGCAATTTTTTGTTTCACAATCTGCCCTAATAAGAAAGATAAATTTAGAACTTGGAAATGAAAGGGGTTATGTTTTTATTGATGAAATTCAAAGGAAAGAAAATGCTGGTATTTTTCTCAAAGGTATATATGATTTAAATCTACCTCACAAATTTATTGTTTCAGGTTCAGGAAGTTTAGAGCTAAAAGAAAAAATCCACGAATCTTTGGTTGGAAGAAAGAGAATTTTTGAGCTAACCCCTGTTTCTTTTGAAGAGTTCGTCAATTTCAAAACAGATTACCTTTATGAAAATAAATTGAGTGATTTTTTTGAGATAGAAAAAGAGAAAACAGAAAATTTCCTCAAAGAGTATTTAAACTTCGGAGGATATCCGCGAGTAGTACTTGAAGAAAAGTTGAGCGAAAAAATAAAAATCATAGACGAAATTTATCATACCTATTTAGAAAAAGATATTTCTAATTTACTCAAAGTAGAAAGGGTTGATGCATTTACATCGTTGATCAAAATATTGGCAAGTCAAATAGGTAGATTGCTCAACTACTCAGAACTTTCATCTACCTTAGGCATTTCTATGCAAACTTTAAAAAATTACCTATGGTATGCAGAAAAAACTTTTATTATTCAGAGGATAACTCCATACTTTAAAAATGTAAGGAAAGAAATCACAAAATCTCCGACAGTATATTTTTACGATCTTGGTTTGAGGAATTATGCATTAGGCTTTTTTGGAAAAGTCGAATTTTCACCCGATTTAGGTTTCCTTTTTCAAAACTTTGTATTCAATATCTTAAAAGAAAAAATCAGGTTCAGTAATGCCAATATCCACTTTTGGCGAACAAAAGATAAAGCAGAAGTTGATTTTATAATTGATCTCGGAAAAGAAGTGTTGCCAGTAGAAGCGAAATATAAAAAATTAAGGGAACCACAGATTGAAAGATCAACAAAAAGCTTCATAGAAAAATATCAACCCAAACAAGCTTGGGTAATTAACCTCAATTTAGATAAAGAAATAAAATTGAACAATACCAAGATAAGATTTTTACCCTTCTATAAAATTTCCTCTGAAATTGAAAAGCTGATAGCTTGAAGATTTTTCAGAGAAATTCTAACAAAAAATCTCTCACTTCAATATTAAAATCTATCACTTCAATTTTACTTCGTATTTTGATGAGTATCCTCTTGGCGTGAGCATTATTCCGTTCTTTATAAAAGTTGTTGAATTTCCTATTATAACTGTTGCCAACATACCTAAAATTGAGTCATCCCCGAGGTCTTTTAAAGTTGTGAATTTTACCGATTGTCCATCTCTGAAAGCGCTCTTTACAATTGCAACAGGAGTAAGAGGGTCTCTAAATTCCATAATAATGTCTCTTGCTCTTGTGAGCTGCCAATTTCTCTTCTTACTTTTTGGATTATATATAACTATCACAAAGTCTCCCATAGCAGCCGCCCTTATTCTTTTTTCTATAATTTCCCAGGGAACAAGTAAATCACTCATAGATATTACAGCAAAGTCCAAAGATAAAGGAGAGCCAACCAGCGCCGCGCAAGCGTTAGCAGCTGTAACTCCCGGTATAACTTCAACTTCTGGATCATCTCCGACTTTCCATCCACTTTCAAGAAGAACCTCAAAAACCAAAGCCGCCATGCCATATATTCCTGCATCCCCTGATGATACCAAAGAAACTATTTTCCCCTCCTTCGCTTTTTTTATTGCAAAAATAGCTCTATCTACTTCTTCTGTCATACCAGTTTCATATATTTCTTTTCCTTGAATATAGGGAGAAAGGAGTTCTATATAGGTTTCATAACCTATAACAACATCACTTTTATCTATTGCCTCTTTTGCCCAAAAAGTCATATTTTTAAGGTCACCCGGACCGAAACCAACGATATGAAGTTTTCCCATAATTTTTCACCTCCACTTTTACCACATAAATCTTTTAAAGGAAATCACATATAAAACCCAAAAACTAAAGCCAGAAATAAACAACATAACAGCCCATCGTTAAAATGGGTTCGGGGAAGGTTTATTTGCTATTTTGGCTCATGCAAACCTTACTTCCCCCAGCCACTGCCACAGCTTCTACCCGTTTTACCGGGCTACCTTTCCTTTTTTCCTTTTACCTTTACTTTTACTCTTCTTTTTCCTATTCTTTTTTCTTTTCCTTTTTCTTTTCTTTTTTTATTTTTCTTTTTTTATTTTTCTTTTTTTCTCTTTCCTTTTTCTTTTTTCTCTCTATTTTTTATTTTTTTATCTCCTCTCCTTCCTTCCCTCTTTTATTTTTGGTCACCCTTTTAGAGGGCGCGAGGAAAGGAATAATAAGAGGAAAGGAATAATAAATAGCTATCAGCATTTCTATTGATAGTTTATAGAAATTATTTTCCAATCTTCAAAAATTTTTAACAATAGACCGATAAAATTTCTGAAAAAATAAGTTTTTCAAGAAAATTACTAATTTATAGACCTTAAATAAAAAAAGGAGGTTTAAAAAGGTGAGAATAAAATTTGTTGTACCAAGAAGAAAAAGGAGAAAAAAGATTTTGAAACTTGCAAAGGGATACTACGGGGCTCAATCAAGAAGTACAAAAGTAGCAACACAATATGTTCTCAGAGCTTTAAGCCACGCATACACGGGAAGAAAAATTAAAAAGAGAAATTTAAGAAGGCTGTGGATAACAAGAATAAATGCAGCTGCAAGAGAAAATGGATTAAAATATTCCCAACTTATACATGGATTAAAGAAATTGGGAGTAGAAATTGATAGAAAAACACTCTCTCAAATTGCTTCATCTGATAAAGAATATTTCAAAAAAATTTGCGAAGAAATAAAGAGAAATTTGGCAACCCAGTAATATGATGCAAGAAAATTTACAAACTAAAACAGAACATCAACATGAAGAAAGAGAGAAAAAAGAAAATACAATACCAGATGGAATAATAGTAATAGATAAGCCAGAAGGGAAAACATCAACACAAATAGATAATCTTGTAAAAAAGAAGTTGAAAGTAAAAAAATTAGGACATATAGGTACAATAGATCCATTCGCCTCAGGTGTTCTACCAATAGCCATAGGTAAAGCTACAAAATTTATACCGTACCTAATTGATAAAGATAGAGAATACATCGCGGAAATACTTCTTGGTAAAAGAACAGATACAGATGATATCACCGGAAATGTTATATATTCAATAGATGAACAAGAATTAAAAAAATTGAGCTTAAAAGAAATAGAAGAAGTAATAAAATCATTTGAGGGGATAATAGATCAAGTTCCGCCATACTACTCTGCCAAAAAGTATATGGGGAAACCACTATATGAGTGGGCAAGGGAGGGAAAATTTATAGAACTTCAACCTAAAAGAGTCACTATATACAGTATAGAAATAATGAAAATCTCCCTACCAATAATACAGGTAAAAGTATTATCTTCATCTGGGATGTATGTAAGATCATTAGCAAGAGACATAGGAGAAAAACTTAAAATAAACGAAAAGAAAGTCGGTGGCACTCTAAAATCTTTGAGAAGAATAAGATGTGGAGCCTTCACAGAAAAAGATGCCATACCCGCAGAAGCTATAAAGCACATGTCTCCTGATCAAATAAAAAATTATATAAAAGAGGTAACGCCAGAACTCCTTGATATGAGAAAAATAATCATAAGAGGACAAGACATTCAGAGAGTAATGAACGGAACACCACCGAAATTCAAAGTTCAAGGAAACAACGGAGAAAATGTTATATTAGCTGATGAAAATGGCAAAATCATAGCAACAGGAGAAATATATAAGGGCATAGTAAAAATAAAAAGAGTCATATAAATAAAGCGACAAAAGAATTACATCAATACATAAACAAAACTTTTTGAAAAAACATAAATGAGACGAATAATTATTAAGTAAAGAGAAAATAAATAAAGAAAGAAAAAATTTTTCTCCGTTGTACGGAGAAAATTCATTAATGAGAGGGAAATTTTTTTAGAGAAAAATAAAATAGAAAAAAAATAAAGGTAAAGAAATAAAAAAGAAAAAACAAAAATGCAACAGGAAAAGACGGATATCGCAAAAGAAATAGAAAAATATCTCTTCATTCAAACCGAAGAGCCAAAGAGAGGGAAGATACTGAATTGCAAAATAGTTGAAATCTTAGATGATTATGTTATAGTAGAACTTGGACTCAAAACAGAAGGTAAGATAAAAAAATCAGAAATAGAAAAAGAAAAACTAAAAAATGGTCAAGAAATCCCAGCAGTTATGCTCGGTAGATCTTCCGATGGATTATACAAACTCTCATACAGAGAAGCCAAAGAAATAAAAATGCGAGAGTATCTATCTGACCTCATGCAAAAAAGAAAATCTGTGATCGGAGTAGTTGTAGGTAAAAGTAAAGGATTTTACGAAGTTGATGTCGGGGACTTCTCAGGTCTTGGAATCGGTTCATATATAGCATATTGTCCATTCTCTCTGGCAGAAGATATAAAAGTAGGTTTCCACTACGAGTTCATGATAAAAGAGAGAACACAAGATGGTAGATGGATAATATCAAGAAAAGATTATCTCCAAATACTTCAAGAACAAGAAAGAAGAAAAGTTCTTGAACAACTCAAACCCGGTGCTGTAATGGAAGGCAAAATATTACTAGTAAGGGATGCATATGCAGAAATAGATTTCGGAGGAGGAATAAGAGGTAAAATACTGAGGGATGATATAGCCTGGACAAGGGTAGAAAGCTGTCATGACTTTCTCAAAAAAGGAGATGTAATAAAGGTAAAAATACTTGAAACAGAACCATTTATAAGAGCAAGCATAAAACATCTCAAAGGAGACCCATGGGCTGAACTGATTCAAAAGTTCAAAGTTGGAGATATAGTTGAAGGAGAAGTATCAGATATAAAGAGCTTCGGAGTATTTGTAAAAATAAAAGTGAGTGGTTCAGAAATAGAAGCTCTGCTCCCATTCTCTGAAGCGAGCTGGGGAGAGGAAGTAAAATTTGAAAAAGGGCAAAATATCACTGCTTCAATAATAAATATTTCGCCTGAACAACGGAAGGTAACCCTAAGCTTGAAAAAAATTCTTCCTAACCCCTACGACATAATAGAGAGGACAAAAGATAAAGAGAGAGAAGCAGTAGTTTCAGAAATAGAAAAAGGAGCTTATATCGTAGATCTATTGGTTGAAGAAGCAAATACAAAAATAAAGGCAATACTACCTAAAAATGAAGTCTCTTGGTTTTTGAACGGAGAAGAAATAAAACTTGATGTAGGAGAACAAATAAAAGTAAAACCCATAGCTGTAAGAGGTAAAAAAGTATTTGTAAGCAAGAGAAAAGCGGAAGAAGATGAAATTAAAACCTTAGCAAATGAAATAAAGGGAAAAACCTTCCAAGCAAAGGTGCTACTCACACCAGATAAAAGAGATAGATTCCTTATTGTTGCTTTCCCTTACAACGGTAAATTAATAAAAGGCATCATTCCACAAGATGAACTATCAGGAAGAATAACTAATTACTCAAAAGACGAAGAAATCAAAGCAGAGGTTCTGGGATATGACGACAAGAGCGAAAACATAATACTAAGCGAAAACAAAGCAATCCTCAGTGAAGTTGGTAGCAGGAAATCTGGAATGTCTCTCTCCTTTCTTTTTGACTCAATAGATGACAGCAAAAAGTAAGCCAAATCCTAAACAAACACTCCAAAACAAATAAAAAATAAGCAAAATAACCAAGTAAATTCCAGAATAGATAGAATAAAAAGAAAGGAAATAAAGAAAAATAAAGAAAAAAGAAATAAAAGAAAAAAGAAATAAAAGATAGCATGCTCACAATTTCAGACTTTGCAAAAACATTTATAAACTTTGAAATAAAGCTTTTCTTATCTTTTTTTGGTAAAATATTTCCAGATGAAATAATAAACAATATCGGTAGATTTTCCAGAATGTCCTTAATTCCAACCCTTGGAACCTGCATACCATTCGCAATAATTACAACTTTTCACGGCTGGGCAGCTGTGGAACTTTTTGGTTCTCAAAGATTCCTTCCGGGTGCCACAACTTTGGTAATGTTCAGAGAGGTCGCACCAGTTATATCAGCGCTAATCATAACAGCAGTTGTTGGAACAGCAATCTCTTCGGAGATATCTTTGATGAAACTCCGGGGAGAATTCACTTATCTTGAAGTAATAGGAGTACCACCTATGAATTTTGTAATAATTCCTCGTGTCGTTGCAACAACACTGGTTTGTGTATTAATTTTCTCCTGTGTATCAATAACATCAATTGGCGGAATCTACCTGTATCTTGTTTATTGGAAAGGGTTGGCAGAAGGAATTTTCAACGAAACATGGAATCTTGTCTCAATCCGAGATGTGATAGGCGGACTAATAAAGTCCTTTGTTTTCGGTTTTATAATAGGAAATATTTCAAGTTTTTTAGGATACAATTCAGAGGAATCATCCGAAGGAGTCGGAAAAGCTTCATCTACTTCTGTTATAGCAAATTCACTGGTTTTCATTACGGTTAATATCTTTTTATCATATGCTCTTTTTGGTGGATTTACTACCGAACTCAAATGAGTATTCGGAAATACCATCCAACCGACTAATATCTTCTAACTCCATCTTATAGAGTTCATTTTTTATAGCAGAAGCAATAGATAAATTTTCAGGAACGGTTGGTAAAACTTTTTCTCCGCCATTATAAATTATTTTTCTGACCTGCCCTACTCCGAGAACAGAGCCTGTTATAAAAACCTCTTCAGCCTCAATAACATCTTCTGGTTTCTCGCAGACCTCAAAAACCTTTAAAGAAAGATTTTTACAAATCTCAAATATTTTCATCCTTGTTATACCTCCCAATATTCCAAGACTTAAAGGTGGAGTAAAAACATTACCATTTTTAACCCAGAAAATATTGCTTCTTGTTCCTTCGGCAACAAAATCTCCGGATAAGAATATACCTTCATCTATGTTTTCCCTTTTCAATCTCTCACGGAGAACAACATTCTCAAAATAACTTATTGGTTTTAGTCCAGAGGAAAAGGAATTAGGATTTCTCCTATATTCCAAAATTTTCACTGTAAGCTCCGAAGATTTTGAATACGGGTAATCATCTGTAAATAAAAATATTGTAAAATTAAGATTATCTTCTACAAGGAAAATCCTGAGCATACCAAGCTCAATCTCAGAAGAAACTTTGATAGCACAAGATTTTAGAAGTTCAAAATTTGGAGCTTTCCCCCAAACTCTAACCGCCGAATTTATCATTCTGATTAAATGTTCCTTGATGAAAACTGGCTTACCCTTAAGTATTTTCGTAGTCTCAAAAAGACCTACACCAGAGAAAAGCCTCAAAACTATTTCCTTTTCAACAAATTGAACCTCTATGATATCCTCTCCAGAAATCTTGTAGAGTTTCATTTTTTGTTACGCTGGCAGTAAAGATATATAAGCTCCTCCAAAGCTTACAGCAGAAGCGGTTTCATCTACCCAGATATCCCATCCCAAAACGCCCCCATCAGTTCTGATACCTTCCAACATTTTGAGAGTAGCGTATATTGGAGCTAAACCACAAACGCGCCGAGAATTACCATCAGAAATTACACTATCTAAAAATCCATTTGCTGAATTAGATGCAAACTTCCACAAAGATATAATATCTTTCAACCTAACCAAAGATATATCATAAGGAGTAGACGGGGCATCGCCAAATCTTGTACCTATATGAGCAAAATCTGCACCAGCAATAAAAATAAATCTTTTACCTTTAAGTTCAGAAAACAAAACATCTTTCATCTTCAAAGCAAGTTCGGAAAAAACTCTACCATCACCAACATAAGAACACAAAATAGGAACTATTTGAGATGAAGGGAAAAGAAATTTTATAAAAACTGCCTGAAACTCAATAGAATGTTCGTTCTTATGTAAAAATTCATCGTCAAAAGAATTCTCTCCAAGAGCATGCTTCAACTTATCAACAACATCAGTTGCATTTTTGAGAATACCAAAAGGAGTTTCAAAATCTTTGTTTGTAAGCACAAAAGGATACAAAGATGCGGCGTGGGAAGTTCCAAATACAATAAAAACATCCGGGTTCCTAACCGAGTTTTTAAGAAAGTTCCAAACCTTCCCATAGATTTTGAGACCATTTAAAATCTCTATATGAGGAGAAATAACACCTATAACATTCTCAGAGATAGTATCAGAAGGAAAGAGTTCAAGGATTGAAGTAAAAAAGTTTTCAGCATCTTTTCCTCCCTGCGGATAAGACTTACCAGCAAGATTAGCCTTTCTTATTCTCTGCAACCTGAACTCCTTTTTTCTTTCCTCCTTTATTGCCCTAAAATTTGGTGAATCAAGAAATCCATTTTCATCAAGAGTTTTTATAAAGCTTTTGAGCTCTTCATCGGATATGTTTATTTTATAATTGGATAAAGCTTGGATTATCTCCCTTTCCGACCTTCTCCCATCAAGCATAGATATTATAACAACAGAGAGTTCATTCAGAACTAATGTTTTATCAACATAACCTGCAACATCACGCAAAATAAATCTACCATCTCCAAGAGGCATTAATTCTACATTCTCTCTTATACGTGGCTTAGGGGAAAGATCAAGAACATCCATAAATTCACAAATTAGCTTTGTCGCAATGAGAAAAATTCCCTTTTCAGGGCGGCCCTGCAAAGCCAACAGGACCTAACCTTTTCTACATCCCCTCCCACTTCCCTTGCACCTTTAAGGCACAAGGGAGAAAGGTCCATTATAAAAGACCTCTCAAGGAGGGTTATGTAGAAGGCTACCACCAGAACTCACCAGGGTTTTTATCCGCTCTCCGGACCCCTCACAGGTTCCTTCCACCGGTATCCCTGCTTTTGGGTCCCTGGCTCACTCTGATGGCTTCCTTCCTCTTTATTATAGTCTAAATTATAGCAAGAAAAAAAGAGAAAGACAAAAAAACAAATAAATTTTCTAAAGATGAAAAGTTTTATTTGGAAATTTCCTAAAATTAAAGAAACATTATCCCGAATGATTACGACAGGGCATCACAAATTTATAAAAGCAACAAAGGGAATTCATTTTTTCAAAAATCAAAAGCGAATACAAAAAATTCAACTTGTCCTCCTTTTATATACAACTGAAATAAATCTCAGTCAAATAGTAGAACAACTACTTACTACTTAATTACTAATAGTAGAAAACAGGAACATAGATAATAAAAAAAATAAGAAAATGATTATAATTATATTCATTAAAAAGGCTAAAAAAATAAAAAGATAAGAAAAGAGAAATAAAATGAAAGATTAAATTTAAGGATTAAATCTATAAAAAAAATATAAAGAGAAAATAGATCCAATGGCTGAAATTTTTCAAATTGAAAAATCAGAATTTACAGAAGAAGAAATAAGAGAAATAAGAAATATAATCTGGAAACATAGCGGCATATATATAGAGGATTCAAAACTATATCTCCTAAAATTCAAGACCTCCTCACGGCTGAAAAAAATAAGAGTAACTCCACGAGAATATATCTTACTTTTAAATGATTCATCACAAGAGCTAAAAGAACTTATAGAATCAATAACAATAGGAGAAACACAATTTTTCAGAGATAAAATTCAGATTGATACATTCTTTGATAAAATCTTCAAAAACTACATCCAAGAAAAAAAGAATAGTCCAGATATTATCACAATTCTATCGGCAGGATGTGCAACAGGGGAGGAACCATATACACTCGCAATATATATGTTAGAGAAATTCCCCACAATAAACTTCAGGGTATTCGGTATAGATATTAATGAGAACTTCATAGAAAGAGCAAAAGAAGGGAAATACTCCTCCTACTCAATTAGAGGTGTCCCACCTCTTATACTAACAAAATACTTTGATAGAATAGACCACGAAACATGGAAAATAAAAGATATAGTAAAAAAGTATGTTTCATTTGAAAGAGTAAATCTTATGGATAAACTCAAAATGAGGCTTTTAGGAAAATTTGATGTTATATTCTGTAAAAATGTGATAATATATTTTGATGAGAGTTCCAGAAACAAGGTAGCAGAGCATTTCTGGTATATCTTAAAAAAGTCAGGTTATCTTGTTTTGGGACCGGCGGAGAAAATTCGTATAGTGTCAGAAATCTTTGAACCAATATTTGAAAGTGGAATGTTCTTTTACAAAAAAATAGAAAAATCCCGAGATGAGCTTATATAAAATTTACAAAAAGCAGATAAAATTGAGTACGGGAAACCTGTTTGGATAAAAAATAAGTAAATTCACTATCAGCTGATATAAAAAAGATTAATTACAAACAAACAAAAACAAAAAAAGAAAAAAGAAAAAAAATAAATAGAAAAATTATGAGAGTGAATATACGAGTATTTGGAATAATTCTCGCAGCTGGAAAAAGTGAGAGATTCAAAAAGAGCTTCCTAAAAATAAAAAAGGGAACAAAGGATTTCAAACTTTCAAGCAAAATAGATACCGATTTAGATGAATTAGATTTAGGAATAGATTTACGACAACCAAAATGCTTTATAGAACTTCACGGAAAAAAAATAATAGAATATTCAATTGAAAAGTTCTGCAAAACTGTTGATTTTCTTGTTATCACGACCCCACAAAAAGATGAAGAAATTTTCAACAAAGCGAATGAGATTGCAAGAAGATATAAAAGTGAAGACAAAAAGGAAACGAAAACAAAAGAAATCCTTGTTATACAAGGAGGGAAAACAAGATGGCAATCTTTCCTGAATGCTCTCAGAACAATTCAAGAACTACAACCAAAAGGAGACGATATTATAGTAGAACATGATGGAGCAAGACCTCTTTTTTCTCAAAATCTACTTAAAAAAGTAATAAACTTTGCGAATAAAATGGGTTCCGCTGTACCTTTCATAACACCTTATGAAACAGTCAGAACAGTTAGAGAAATAAAAAAAAGTTTCAGTAGAAATGAAAGTAGTAAAAACATATTTCTATTTGAAGATGAAATAGATAGAACAAAAGTTGCTTTGATACAAACTCCTCAGGCATTCAAATACGAGATCATAGAAAAAGCTATAAGTTTTCATTCAAAAGGTGGTGAAAGATTAGAAGAATTAAGATTTACTGACCTCGCAGGTCTGATATTCTCCTCACATCAAAAGGTCTTCGGAATAAATGGAGAGAGAGAAAACATAAAAATAACATACTTTTACGATTTAAAAATAGCTGAAAGAATAATTAGTTCCTTCTTACCTTATTAGTTCTTTACCTTGAAAACTTCAATAAAGGCATCCGGAGGGATTTCAACATTTCCTATCATCTTTAATCTTTTCTTTCCTTCCTTTTGTTTTTCAAGGAGCTTTATCTTTCTTGTCACATCTCCGCCGTAGCACTTCGCTGTAACATCTTTTCTGAAAGGTTTTATCGTTTCTCTTGCGAGTATCTTTGAGCCAACACCAACCTGGATTACAACTTCAAAAACTTGCCTTGGTATAATTTCCCTTAACTTTTTGGCTATCTCTCTTGCTCTCATTTGAGCTTCTTCACGAGGCACTATAATAGATAATTCATCTACCCTTTTCTGATTTATATAGGTATCAAGTTTGACAATATCTGCCTCCTCCCACCCTTCAAATTCGTAATCCCAAGAAGCAAAACCTCTGGAACAAGCCTTTATCTCATCGTTGAACCCAAAAATAATAGAAGACAAAGGCATAGAATAAGTTATAACAGCCATATCAGATGATATTCTGAGATCTAACTTTTTTCCCCTCCTCTCCTCACAAATTTTTAATATGCTCCCGATATACTCCTGGGGAGTATGAATGGAAACTCTAACTCTTGGTTCTTTTATAGCTTCTATCCTTTCTGGTGAAGGGAATTGAGATGGACTTTTTACTTCTATCTCTTTTCCATCTTTCAGAACAACCTTATACGCAACCTGTGGAAATGTTGTAACAACATCTACTCCAAATTCGTCTTTTAATCTCTGAGATGAAATCTCCATATGTAGAGTTCCAGAAAACCCTATTCTAAAACCAGCACCTAAAGCAGGAGAATTCTCATATTCTACTTCAAGGGAGTAATCATTAAGTTTTAATTTTTCAAGGGCATCCTTTAATTTTTCATACTCATCTGGCTCCTGTGGATAAAATGATGCGAAAACCACAGGTTTTATCTCACGAAATCCGGGAATAGGTTCAGAAACAGGATTTGAAGCAGAAGTTATAGTATCTCCCACTTTAAGGTCTCCGATATTTTTTGTTCCTAAAATTATAAATCCAACATCTCCCTCCTCAATTGAATCTCTATCAAAAGTCTCACCTCCCCTCACAACTCCCAGCCTTAAAACAGAAAAAATCTTTCCCGTTGAGAAAACCTTAACTTTATCTCCCTTTGATATTTTTCCGTTGAATATTCTTACAAGAGCTACAACTCCCCAATATAAGTCATACCAGGAATCAAAAATTAGGGCAGAGAGAGGAGAATTTTCATCATAGGCAGGAGGCGGGATTTTATTGATAACTTTATCAAGAAGCTCTTTTATACCCTGCCCCAACCTTGCACTTACAAGAACGGCATCAGATGTATCAAGACCTATAATGTCTTCTATTTGCCTTTTTGTTTTCTCTACATCACAAGAAGGCATATCAATTTTGTTTATTGCGATAACAATTTCAAGACCTCTTTCAACAGCCCAATACGCATAGGAAAGAGTTTGAGCTTGAACGCCTTGTGTTCCATCAACAAGTAAAATAGCGCCCTCACAAGCGGACATGGCACGAGATACTTCATATTGAAAATCAGCGTGCCCGGGAGTATCTATTAGATTAAGTTCATACTTAATACCGTTGTGATAGTATTCAAGGTAAGCTGTTTGAGACCTCACAGTTATTCCTCTTTCTCTCTCCACTTTTAGATTATCAAGAAACTGATCTCTCATTTTCTTTGGGTCAACTGCTCCCGTTATCTCCAAGAACCTATCAGCAAGAGTAGATTTCCCGTGATCTACATGAGCTATTATACAAAAGTTTCTTTTGTTCTCCTTAAATTTCATATCAGAAAAGATCTCTGACCCTTTTTATTTCTTCATCAGAGAATATTTCGGTAGTACATATAATATAAGCATCTTTTTTAAGACCTGTTAAAGATTCAAATTCAATTTCATCAAGAAACTTTGGCAAAATTCTCTCCAATCTAACAGGGGGTAAAATTCCGTTTTCTAAAAACTTTCTCTCATCCACATCAGCATAGGTTGGGAATTCTTTTATATACTCTGCTTGAAAGATTGGTTTTAGTCGCTCTCTTAAAAACATAGAGTTCTTTTCAGAATTTTGAGCTATTTTTTTGAGACCATCTTCGCCATAATACTTTAAAAATACAGCAGACCTTACCGCAAGCAAAGATGTAGCTGTGCATATATTAGAAGTTGCTTTCTCTCTTCTTATATGTTGCTCACGCGTCTGCAAAATCATAGCATAACATGTATTACCATCCATATCCTGTGTTTCCCCTATAATTCTCCCGGGCATTCTTCTTATATTTTCTTTCTTTGTGAGGAAAATTCCCAAAGATGAACCACCAAAATATGGATAATTCCCAAGAGGTTGTCCATCTGAAACGACAATATCTGCACCAAAGCTCCCAGGAGGCTCCAAAATTGCCATATCTACTGGGTCAGGAACTGCAACAATAAAAATTCCCCTTGATTTCCCCCTCGCTTCTTCTAAATCCTCCAAAGCTCCCAAAAAATTTGGACTTTGCATGACAAATATATCATCGTTTTCTTTTATTTGAGTTCTACCCTCCTTCAAAGGCACAATATCAAAATCAATTTCAGAAGATTTAAGGTAAGATACGACGACTTCAAGCCACAGAGGATTAATTCCTGCTGACAAAAGGACCTTCTTTTTTGTCATTCTATGAGCCATGATGCAAGCCTCCGCAAGAGCCGAAGCACCTCCATACATACCAGCATTTGAAACATCCATATTGAAAAGTTCAGTCATGAGAGATTGGAAATAAAATAAAGCTTTCATAATTCCCTGACTCAATTCAGCTTGATATGGTGTATAAGATGTAAAAAAACCAGGAAGAGAAGACACAAAATCACAAACTGATGGTACATAGTGAAAATATACACCACATCCTGCAAGCGAATAGAGATGAGCCTTATTCTTACTCGCTAAATTATAAGCTAATTTGAAAACCTCAATCTCATCTAAACCTTTTCCCAATCCTAATTTGTTTGCTTTGAATTTTTCAGGAATATCATCAAACAGCTCATCAATAGATTTTATCCCAAGAAAATCCATCATCTCTCCTATCTCTTGCTCTGTATGAGGTATAAAGTCCATATCAAAAAAGGTTAAACGAAAAAATAGAAATCTTCTTTTTTAACAATATCTTTTATTGTCTATTAGGAGATTTAGCCCCAAGCGAATATGCACGAGATAGAAAATTACAGCTTTGTTATAAAACCTGTTCTTGAAGAGAAAGGCGAAATTAGAGTCTGCGCAGTAGGTGGATTTGTAAGAGATATAATATTGAAAAAACCAGTAGATGATTTTGATTTCGTAGTGGAGGGAAATCCAGAACCCCTAGCGATGAAACTTTTCAGAAGACTTAAAGGTAGAAACCTAAAAAGATACGAAAGGTTTGGAACTATAGGTTTTGAGTTCTCTGGCGGGACAGTAGACTTTGCAAGAGCAAGAGAAGAGTTCTACCCAGTCCCAGGAAAACATCCTGTAATATCTTTTATAGACAACATAGAAAGAGATCTAAAAAGAAGAGATTTCACAATAAATGCTATGGCGATGGAAATAGATCCTAAATCTGACAACAAAATCATAGACTTATTCGGAGGGTTAGAAGATATAAAAAAAAGAAGAATAAGGGTTCTTCATGAAAAAAGTATTTCAGATGATCCAACAAGGATTCTGAGGGCTGTAAGATTGAAATTAACCTTAAATTTTGAGATAGCAGAAGAAACTCTGAAATCCCTTGAAATAGCAAAAGATATAGGAGCATTCAAAAATGTTGACGGAGATAGATTTTGGAGTGAATTCAAGCTTGCAAGCAAAACTCCAAAATTCTCCGATTTCATCTTGGAACTTGAAAACATCTCCGTTCTATTTTCAATAAACCCAACACTATCTCTTGGCGAAAAAGAAAAATCAAAACTAAAAGATATAGATAGACTTGAAGATAGAGACCTAAAACTTGCAAGCTTCCTTATTATTTATTATGAGAGATCTCCTACAATAGGATACGAGATATCAGAATTTTTCAAAGTATCAAAAAAAATCTTGAAAATCATAGCAGAAATGAGAAATTAGAACAGAAGCAATAAAATTACAAGTAAATCTTACCAAACAAATCAAAAACACATCAAAATCAGATTATTCTATATTTTACTATGGCGAGACCAAACGGAGAAGACCAAGAAGAAAAAGACATAACAGAAGAGGAAAAAATAGGAGAAGAAAAAGGAGTAGGTATAATATATGATGACTATTTTCTTGAACATAAACCATTTTACTCCCACCCGGAAAATCCATCAAGGCTTACAGCAATAGTTGAAACTCTAAAAATATCAGGAGTATGGAAAATGCTCAAAGAGATTGAAGATATAGACAAAATACCGCCGGCAGAAGTTTTTGATCTTTTATATAAGGTTCACTCAGATGAACATATAGAAATGGTAGAAAGCTTGAAGGGGCACTACGGCAGTATAGATGCAGACACATATTATTCTCCGGAAACGCCATCAGTAGCTTTCAGAGCAGCCCAGGCTTCTGCAAGAGCAGTTCAGGAAGTTCTTGAAGGAAAAATAAAAAAAGTTTTCGTTCTTGCAAGACCTCCGGGGCACCACGCAACTTTCAGAGAATCTATGGGATTTTGCATATATAACAATGTAGCAGTAGCCGCAGAAAAAGCAAAAGAGATGGGTGCAGAAAAAATACTTATTGTAGATTTTGATGTACATCACGGAAACGGAACACAAGACATATTCTGGAAAAGAGACGATGTCTTGTTTTTCTCAACACATAGGTATCCTTTTTATCCCGGGACAGGAAGGTTTGAAGAAATAGGTGAAGGAAAAGGAAAAGGCTACACCGTAAATGTTCCGCTACCAGGAGGACTTTCCGATGGAGAGTATGCAAAAATATACGAAGAAATTTTGGTACCAGTTGCAGAAAAGTTTTCACCAGATATAGTTATAGTTTCAGCCGGATTTGATGCTCACTATAAAGATCCGCTTGCTGATATGAAGCTCACAGAAGAAGGGTTCTCTTACATAACTCATCTTATTTTGAATTCAGCAAAGAACTCAAAAGGATTTGTTTTCATTCTTGAAGGTGGATACAACCTTGAGGGTATAGCTCAAAGTGTAAAGGAAGTAATTTTGACATTAGCTGACGCAAAATCTCCCGAAAGAGCTAAAACCATACAGAATATAGACCGGATATTGTTTGAAGCCAAAAAGCATTTTGAAATGTGGTTAAAGTAGAAAGGATAGTACAGAAAACCTATTGAGTCCATAGCAAAGTCTGAGCATTGTGCCTCCGGTGAATATAAGTACATCAAGAAATTTTCCACTTCTTAATCTATCCAGAACCTCTATTTCAAATTGCTCCTGCTTTATTAGATCTTGCATATTTTTTTAAAGTTTGTTTAGTTCTTTCTGGGAAATTATTTATAATTTTTTTGATTTTTTTCATGTCAAGCTTTGATATATCTATGGAATCAAAATCAAAAGAATATTTTCCGAATGAGTAAATATACACCGCGTCAACAAATGCCTTTTCTTTGGAAGCGATAAAAAAATCATCCTTTTTCAGAAAATCAAAATATAAAGTTCTATTTATTTTGTAAAAATTAAATTCAGTGTTTTCTATTGTTTTTTTCAGTGTCCTCTTTACACAAACTGATTCTATAACTTCTCTTTGAACCTGTGTGGTTATTTCATAGTATGAAAGAGCAGTCATAAGTGAGATATATGATGGAACTTGGAGAATATTTGAAATTTTGAAAAAATCTTCTTGGGAGTTTTTTCCCATCTTTCTTTTAAGGTATAGAGGTTCTTTTTTAGCCTTATTATGAGTCCTATTTTTGAATATCTTGTACAAAGAACTTTTGCTGAATTTGAGCCAATACCTAAAACATCCGCCACATCTTCATAAGTGAAATATAATCTGCTGTTAAGCTTCCTTAATTTTATGTATCTCATTTTTAGCTTTAAAGCTCAGAAATATACACCAACCTAATAAGTAAATAAAGTATATATTATTAACATTTTTGTTAATTTTGTGTTCCTAAAACCTTTTTGAAATGAGTTCCTCGCAAAACAAGTGAAAAAATCATATAGAAAAAATCATATATATTTTTTTGCTGAAAGAACGGCATCAGAACAAATTTTAGCGGATAACACAACAAATCAAAAACAAAACGGTGCAAGATAAAAAGATAAACATGCAGAGAAAGAGTCAAAATTCGTAAAGTTTCATTTTCTCGTACTTTTGCTAATTTTAAACATAAATTTCTAACAATAGACAGCTAAAATTATAAATAAGATATAAATTAAATAAATATATATGGAGAAAGAAAATCAGTTTAATAACAGGAGAAAGCAGGAAAGGATGATGAGCGTATGGGAATGGTCAGCGATAGTTCTTGGTACATATGGATTTCTAATTTTCATCGCAGGTAACTTACTTTCGGCTGGCAAAAGCCTACCAGAAAATCCATCCTTATGGTGGGGAGCTGTTATGATAGCATTTTCAATAATAATTTTCCTCATAGGGAGAAAAGAAAAAACAATATCAAAAGTAATAACAAAAGATAAAAATACAATCCTTATCCCCACTATAATATACCTACTTTGTATTCTATCTGGTCAGGCTTATTCACAAAAAACAGAAGATTGGGAATTTTTCCATCCGGATCCATCCCTTGAATCAACGGGAGGACTTTTCAGAGTTGTTTCTCCCAGAACGATAAATTTTAGGACATTTTCAATAGGCACATACTTCGGATATTTCAATACACCGGATAACAAAGTCATCGTTATATCAAGGGAACACTTCGCCCTAAAAGAACAAAGACAGCAAGTTTACTTTGAAAAATTCAATTCCTACGGATTTTACAACTACATAAATATCTCCGGAGGACTACCTCAAATAGATGTAGGAGGAATAATATCGTCTGATATTTCCATTTCTATGAGGAATTCATCGGTGTTCCTGGAGAACCAAATGAGGGGTGGAGATTTAGCACAAGATACCGCACAAGTTCTCGGAGATGTAATCATAACACCAAAAATATCTTATCTTTTTGAAGCAAAGGATCTCTCATTTTCCTTATGGCCAAAAATCATTTTACTTTCTCAATACAGAAAACCAGAAATAGGAGCAATTTCCTGGGCAACAGGATTCTCTGCTCTCTACGATTTTGACGAGAGAATAAAATCAGAAACACTATCTCTGATAAATCCTAAACTAATATTATCGGTTTCATATAACTTTGATAACTCAAAGGTCATAACGAAAAATAAAAGAATACCTCCCTATGCTGAAACTCAAATCTTCATAGAACCATATAATCATATAGACTTTGGTTTAGGTGTAGAAGCAGGCAATTCAAAAAGAGGTATAGGAAAATTCCTTTCAGGATTTGTTGAATGGTCTTTCATGCAATACACACCAATACCACAAGGAGCAAAATTCTCTGATATGCCCATGTTCATTTCAACGGGAATAAGAATAAAGCCAATCCCCCTCATATCAGAAATAATAAGAGGCATACCAGAAGAAATAAGGGAGTTCTCATTTTTCGTAGTTGGAGATTTTAGCCCAACACCAGGATATGTTATACCATTTCCAATAGGACCGGATGTTATTCTCAGGAATTCACCAGTATGGAGATTATTTTTGGGGATAAATATAATATGGGCACCATGGGAGAAAGCTCCGCGGATAATAAGTGGAGAAGGTGGACGGATAAGAATGAAGGTAGTTGATGAGGTATCCGGATCCCCGATTGAAGACGCAATAATTTCCTATCCAGGCTTGGAAGTTTCGCCACAAGCAACTGACAGAGCAGGAGATGTTCTTTCATATGAACTCCCAGAAGGAGAATGGAGTATTGCAGTAAGAAAAGAAGGTTATGAAATTTTTTCAACAAAAGTAGCCTTAAAAAAAGGAGAAGTAAAGGATATACAGATAAAACTAAAAAAAGTAGTTCAGAAAGGAGCAATATATGGTCAAGTTTCCTCATCTGATGGTAAAGTGTTAGCGGCAAGAATTGAAATTGAAGGATTAGATATACCTCCTACCTTTTCTAACCCACAAGATGGTAAATTTGAGATAACGCTTCCTCCAGGAACACACAAAATAAAGATCTCCTCTCAAAACTATAATCCTTCTACCGTTGATATAACATTGGCACCTGGGGAGAAAAAGAGATTAGACATAATATTAGAACCAATAGAAGAATATGTCCAAAAAGGTGGAGAGCAAAAACTTAAAGAAAAGCAGCAAAAAATAATAATAGAAAAAGCAACAAACAGAATCCTTATACCTGAAAAGATACTATTTGAAACTGAAAAACCTGATGTTCTAAAGGTTTCGGTTGATACTTTAAGAGAACTCGCAGAATTTATAAAGGAAGAAGTTAAAAATAAAAAGATAAGGATTGAAGTTCATACAGATCCAATAAAGGACCCAAATTTTGATAGAGAACTCACACAAAAGAGAGCAGAAAAAATTGCAGAAATACTTTCGGGATTTGGGGTACCACGCCAAAACCTTATCCCTATTGGGAAAGGCTCAGACTTCCCCATTACTACAAACGAAACACCAGAAGGTAGATCAATAAACAGAAGAGTTGACTTTATACTTGAATGAAAATAAACATTCTAAAAAATAAGAAAATGGATAAAGAAAAAAGTGGGCAGAAAAAATTATGTATAAGAAAATCCAACCAAAAAGTTCCTTTATTAAAATCATTAAACTAAAAAATTAAAATAAAAAAAACAACTAATAACAAAAGAATTAAGATAAAAAAATTATGATAAAGTTTGGTACAGATGGATGGAGAGCTAAAATAGCAGAAGAATTTACTTTCGAGAATGTTCAAAAGGTATCCCTTGCAGTAGCAAGATATATAAAGCAAAATTTTAAAGATCCATCAGTCGTAATTGGGTATGATGCTCGCTTTTTATCAGATGACTTTGCAAAATCAGCAGCAAAGGTTTTTCATAAAGAAGGACTAAAAGTATTTCTATCAGATAAACCGTGTCCAACTCCCGCAGTTTCATTTTTTATAAGCGTAGAAAAACTCTCGGCTGGTGTTGCAATCACAGCATCACATAATCCATACTATTTTAACGGATACAAAATAAGAGAGTGGTTCGGTGGACCTGCTTCTCCTGAAACAACATCGAAAATAGAAAAAATAATACAAGAAATTGATTGGGAAAAAGAAAAAGCAAACTTTGAAAAAGACGATTCAGAAAAAGTAGAAGGAATAAAAATAGAAGACATAATATCGCCATATCTTGAATCAGTCAGAGCAGACTCGGAAATAGATAAATTTATAAAGAAAATAAATAAAGTGGTTTTTGATGTGATGAACGGGGCATGTTCCGGATTACCGACCAAAATATTTGGTAAAAAAGCAATAGAAGTTAGATCTGAAATGAACCCGCTTTTTCCTCCATACGGGAAACCCGAACCAACTCCTCATACTCTCGGTCCCCTTCAAGAAATGTGTAAGAAAACGAAATCAGATGGATTTGCATTTGATGGAGACGGAGATAGAATATATGCTTGCACAAAAGCAGGTCAAATCATAGACGCTCACAGAATTTTTGCAATCCTGATAGAGCATATAGCAAAGCATAAAAAACAAAAAGGCAAAGTATATAAAACAGTAACAGCATCAGATCTAATAGATAAAGTAGCTCAATACTGGGGATATGAAGTAGTAACGACTCCCGTTGGTTTCAAACATCTTATAAAGGGTATGCTCGAAGATAATGCAATAATAGCAGGGGAAGAATCAGGGGGAATAGGGGTAAGCTCACATCTTAAAGAAAGGGATAGTCTATTTTGCTCCTGTCTCTTCCTTGTACATTCAGTAATAGAAGGAAAATCTTTTGGAGATCTTGTAAAGGATATAGAGAGAAGGTTCGGAAAACACAGGTATGTCAGAGAAGATTTTCATATAAGTGATGAGTTAAAAGAAAAAGCTATGGAGAAAGCCAAAAGTATAGATAAAATTTGGAAGTTCAAAATTGAAAAAATTGAGACGCTGGATGGTGCAAAAATGAGATTCAAAGGAGGGGGATTTTTACTTGTAAGACCATCCGGGACAGAACCTGTAATGAGGATGTATGCAGAAACAGAATCAGAAGAAGATTCAAGGAAAATAATAAGAGAGTTTTGCAAACATGTTGGAATTCAACGATAAAAAAGAAAAAATATATATCATTTCCGACATACACCTCAAAAAGCAGGACAAAAGAGAGAAAAAACTCATAGAATTTATTGAATCTAAAAAAGGTAAAATAATCCTTCTTGGCGATATATTTGATATATGGATAGGAAAAAATGAATACTATCAACAAATATTCCAAAGACTTATAGATGTTCTTTCAAAGAACAATCATAGAATTTTCTACATAGAAGGTAACCACGATTTTAACCTCGTTTGGCTCAACGATATAGGTATATCAAGAGGAACAGAACTTCATTTCAAGATGAACGGAAAAACTTTCTTTTTATCTCACGGGGATATGCTATCTGGGGAAATCTCTCATTATATTTACAGGAAAATTGTTCTGAAATCAGAGCCGATATTCCATAGAATTACAAACAGCTACTTTGATAAAGCAGTAAATAAAATAGGAGAAATATTAGCAAATTTATCTCATCAAAAAAATACTATTCCCAAAGCAGAAGGGAAAAGAGCCAAAATTTTCAAAAACATGATAAATAACGCAGAACAAATCACAAAAGATAAATTTATAGATTTTGTAATTTTAGGACATTGCCATATACCATCAATAATAAAAACAAAAAACGGGAAGATAATAGCAAATTCAGGCTTTTGGGGAAATAGCTACGGGACATACATAAAAATAGAAGATGGGGAAATACAACTAAAATACTTCAATATTTAAGCCAAAAATGGACCAAGCAAATCAATATGCATTTAAAAGCAAATCAATATGCATTTAGTATGCTTTATGCCCGAAACGAAATCAAATTAACAACAAATTAAATTTCTCAATATATATTATGTTCAATCTTTTTTGGAAAAAAGAGAAAATATTATTTGAAAAAGACACAAAATACAACAAAATAAAAGTTATAGATGATGATCAGAAGATAAAACTTATTTTAGATGATTCATTTAATATACACTCATTACTTGTAAAAGGGAAAGTTTTATCGTATTCTTATTGGGATATATGTGCATTTATACCGTTGATCTTCGGAGACAAAGAAGATTCTTTTGCTATATTGGGTAGCGGTGCTGGGACAATAACAAGAATAATAAAAACTATGAACAAAAATTACAGAGTTTTCAATGTAGATATAGATATTGAAGTTTTAAGAGTAGGGATTGATTTTTTCAACATGCCAAATGAAAATCTTATAGTTTCAGATTTTAGAGATTTTATAAACTATTCCAGAAAATCCTTCTCACATGTAATAATTGATGTTTTCAGGAATGCTGCAACACCTTTTGATATCTTCCAAGAAAGCTTATGGGAAAATATATCAGTAAAAACAGAGAAAACAGCTCTAATAAATTTAGTTTCAAATTTCCATGCCCTTGCCATAAAGGAGTTCCTCCAAAAACACTTTAGAATTTCAGGAATAGTAAAAAGCAAAGAATCATCAAACTATATAGTTTTCGGCTCAAAAAAAGATATATCAGAAAAAGATTTAGAAAAAAAAGAAGAGATTTTATCTGAAAACTTGCCCCCTGAAGAAATGAAATACGCAAAAACTCTTTTAGAATACATAATAAACGAAATTTTTTCCAAAAAATAAAGAAAAATCACATCAAAAAAGAATTTGAAAAAACAAAAACAAAAGTCAGAGTAAAGAATTTAAATGTGAGGATGCTTCCTTTTGAAAGAAAATCCCTAAACTTTAAAGAAAATGCAGGAGTAAATCTGGAAGGAAGCGAAAAATCAAAATCTTACAATTCAAGTTTCTCGGCAGATAGCTACGAAAGTGTGGGCATAACTGCATCAGAAGAAAAATCAGAAGGGAATAAAAAAGAAGAGCAATCAAAAAAAAATGAAGATCTAAAAGTAAAAATAGAAGTAAATAGACTAAGCTTCTATTACGGGAAGGAAAAAGTTCTCAAAAACATAAGTTTGAATATATATGCAAACAAAATAACAGCAATAATGGGACCATCTGGGTGTGGTAAAACAACTTTTTTAAGATGCATGAACAGAATGCATGATCTTTACATGAACACAAAGTACGAAGGGGAGATAATAATTCACCCTGATAGAATAAACATCATCAGCAAAAATATAGATGTGGTTAAGGTAAGGATGAGATTTGGAATGGTTTTTCAAAAGCCAAACCCTTTTCCAAAATCAATCTATGAGAATGTTGCGTATGGATTGAGAATAAAAGGTATAAAAAGCAAAAGCGAATTAGATGAAAGAGTGGAAAAGGCTTTAAAGATGGCAGCTTTATGGGATGAAGTAAAAGATAGGTTAGATCAAAACGCTTATATTTTATCTGGTGGTCAGCAACAAAGATTATGCATCGCAAGAGCAATAGCTCCTGAACCTGATGTTCTCTTGTTAGACGAACCAACAAGTGCCCTTGACCCCGTATCAACAGCAAAAATAGAAGAACTTCTTGGAGAGTTAAAAAATGTTATAACCATAATAATAGTAACTCACAGTCCCCAGCAGGCAGCACGAGTTTCCGATTTCACAGCGTTTTTTTACTACGGTGAGCTGATAGAATATGATAGAACGCAAAAAATATTCGTAAATCCTTCAAGCAAAATCACAGAAAAATACATATCTGGTACATTTGGATAAAAACAATTTTGGAATAATTTGAAATAAAATGTTTTGAAATAAAAAAGGCTAATTTTAAGGCGAAAGAAAAACAAAAATTTCTTTCTCTTTCTCTTCTATCCTGCTTACAAATCCGTACCCATTAACTATTATCTTTTTTGATCTCCTTTTTTCTTCTGGGAGAGAAGCTAAAAATTCATTTAAAGTTCTGCGCTGAATAATAAAGGGCTCTTTAACATTCTTAACTTCACCATCATCAGAAGAATTTAAACTTTGAGAAGAAGGATAAGAATTAGCTGATAATCTATCATCATACTTAACTTGCTTTGCGTTTGAATTATTAACTGGTTTATTATAAAAAGCGTATGCTTCTTCTGATGGTGGCGGAATCATCTTGTGTGCAAAATAGTTCTTTAGTACGGAAGAAAATATAGGAGCAGCAACTTGCCCACCATAATAGATTCCCTGTGGTTCATCAAAGCCTACATATAAAACAACTTCTGGATTTTCAAAAGGAGCAAAACCTATAAAGCTTGAAATGTATTTTGTCGTATAAACTCCGTTCTCTATTTTTTTTGATGTTCCGGTCTTACCCGCAGAGAGATATAGAGGTATTTCTGCTCGCCTACCAGTTCCAAAAACTACTACTGCCCTCAAATATTCTTTCATAAGCTCAACAGTTTTTTCAGAAAAAACCCTTGATCTGATCTCTGGTGTATGCTCGTAAATTTTTTCCCCAAACGGAGAAAAAACACTACTTATAAGATACGGCTTTACAATATATCCATCGTTCACAAAAACAGAAAAAGCAGCAGCGATTTGAATAGGCGTAACCCCTATAAAGTGTCCAAAACCCAGAGAAGCCAAATCAAGATCATACCATTTCCTCCAGTGCCTGAATATACCGCTTTCTTCCCCTGGCAAACCAATCTGGACTTTAGAACCAAAACCGAGCTTTGTAAGATATTCCCAAAAAACCTTTTTTCCTATGAGCAAAGCTATTTGAGCTGTACATATGTTAGAAGAATGTGCTAATATTTCCTTCAAAGAAGCATATCCTATCTTTCCTGTATCATTTATAACTTTGTTTTGAAATTTCCATTCTCCGTTGTGGCAATAAAAAACATCATCTTTTGAAACAGCTCCACTTTCAAGAGCAACAGCCAAAGTAAAAACTTTAAATGTTGACCCAGGTTCAAAAACGAGCTGATGAAAACGGGAAAACATACGAGTGTCTATCACCTTAACTCCATTTGGGTCAAAAGATGGCAACGATACTAATGCTAATATTTCACCAGTTTTTGGTCTTATTGCAACAGCAAAAGCTCCCTTTGCTTTAAGGTTGTCCATCGCTTCTTTCATTTCTTTGTAGAGCATAGTTTGGAGATCAATATCTATTGTTGTCTTAACAGAATTACCACGCGGAGGTTCTTGTGGTGGAAATCTCATTATTATTCTACCAAGAGCGTCCCGCAAAACAGGAACTTTAATACTACCCCCTTTAAGATAATCATCATAAGTGAGTTCAATACCAGAAAGTCCCTCAGAATCAACATTAACAAAACCCGTAATGTGAGCAGTAATTTCACCGTAAGGATAAAACCTTTTCCACTCTTTCAGAAATCCTATATCACTCTCTTTCAGTCCAAATTTGGCTATAAGTTCGAGAACCTTGGAATACTCCTGCTGAGATAATTGTCTTTTTAACCACTGAAAATAAAGTTTCTTTTCTAATTTACTTTTTAGCTCATAAGAGGGAACATTTATTTCTTTTGCTATTTTATGAATAGCTTCTATCTTTCTTTCATCTTTTGATATAGAGAGTGGATTTATCCAAACTGAATATGCAGGTATATCCTCTGCCATAACTTTGTCTTGCGCAAGAATATTTCCCCTTTTTCCCTTCAAGACTATTACAGATTTTCTCTGAATCTCTGCTTTCTTCTTTAACTCCGGGGAGAAAAGAGAAATTTGCAAAGCTCTGCCCAAATATACAGAAAAAAGAACAAAAAATATAAAAATAGAGAAACTTATTCTTCTATCAGATATTTCTGTTCCTCTCTTCTTTTTATCTTTTTTATAAGTAAAACTCATCTTCCAAAAAAATAATTTTAAAAAATGATGGTTATGAGTGATATAATTTGGATGCTAATTTTCTTTATAACTGCGTTTTTTTACTCTGCAAGCGGACTCGGCGGAGCATCGGCATACCTTGCATATTTTTCAATAATGAAAGTAGATTACACTCACATACCAGCAACGGCACTTTTTTTGAGTGTTATCTCCACATTTACCTCAACAATAAACTGGATAAGAGAGAAATACATTAACAAGACTGCCATACCATTTTTAATAGTTTCTGTACCATCTGCTTTTCTTGGAGGAAAAATTAAGTTGTCTGAACAAACATTCAATATATTGCTTATTATAACCCTCCTTATAGTCGGAATTCTAATGTTTAAACCAGAAAACAAAAATAAAGAGAATGGGAAAATCCAACAAAACATTACTACAATAAAAAAGAAAATTATCTTAGCATTACCAATATCAGCTGCAATAGGATTTGTATCTGGAACAATAGGGATAGGCGGTGGTGTATTTCTAATACCAATCATATATGGAATGGGGATTATGGATTATAAATATGCGTCAGCAACAGGCGCAATATTTATTTTTCTCAATTCAATCTCTGGACTTTTCGGACAAATAACCAAGCAAATCCCGGACATTAATCTAATTTTGAAATTCTCTGCTCCTGTAATTTCAGGAGCATTTTTAGGCTCATTTTTGAGTTCAAAAAAGTTTTCGGCAAATTTAGTAAAAAAAATATTTGGCGGGGTAGTTATATTACTAGCTTTGATAAAGTCAGCAGAAATATTAGTAGGGAAAATATCAAAATAAACTATTATTCAAGTAGAATACATATTTCAACAAGAAAGAATATATATTCAAAAATATATCACTCACCTAATAGGAACCTGAGCCCTAATGTTCTTATAAATCCCTCTGACCACTTCACCATATCTCCTGAGGTTTCAAAACTTACAGCTTCTTTTTTATAAAGAGAATTAGGTGATTCTCTATATAATATTTTGAAATTACCTTTGTAGAGCTTTAATCCAACTTTCCCGTTGATTCTCTCTGAAATTTTATCAAAGAAAACTTGGAGCGCTTCTCTTTCAGGAGAAAACCAAAGACCTTTATAAACCAACTCGGAGTATATAGGAGCAAGCAAACTAGCTATTTTTCTGACATTTCCATCCAAACATATTCCTTCCAAAGATTTTTTAGCAAATAAAATACACTCTACCCCAGGAGTTTCATAGATACCTCTTGATTTCATTCCATTTGCTCTTGTCTCAACCACATCTCTTATGCCTATACCATTCCTACCACCTATCTCGTTTAGTCTCTGAATAATTTGAGCGCAAGACATTTTCTCTCCATTAACAGATACAGGATTACCTTTCTCAAATTCTATCTCAACTTCTTCTCCGCTATCGTTTGCTTTCTCTGGAGGTAAAGTTTTTTTGAATATAGTTTCAGGATATGGTTTAGATATGTCTTCAATTACTCCTCCTTCAAAACTTGTATGCATGAGATTCTCATCAACACTGTAAAGTTTTTCTTCATAAGATATATCAAATCCCTCTTTTCTGAGAAAGTCAAAAAGATCCTTTCTTGATTTAAACTCCCATTCACGCCAGGGAGCAATTATTTTGAGATAAGGTGCGAACTTCATATAAGTAAGTTCAAATCTTATCTGGTCATTTCCTTTACCGGTTGCCCCATGAGCGACAGCATCTGCTTTCTCCGAAACTGCTATTTCAACCTGCCTTTTTGCTATAACAGGTCTTGCAATAGATGTTCCAAGAAGGTATCCTTCATATTCCGGATTTGCACGCAGCATAGGAAAAATGTAATTCTTCGCAAATTCTTCCCTCAAATCCTCAATTATAACCTTACTTGCACCCAGTTCTAATGCTCTCTTTTTGACAAAATCAAAATCTTCATCTTGTCCTATATTAGCGCAAAAAGCAATAACATCAAAACCTTTCTTTTTAAGATAAACCAAAATAGCCGATGTATCAAGACCGCCAGAATAAGCTAATACAACCTTCATTTTTACTACCCCCTCTGTGGTTAGATATAAAATGTAAGTAAATATAAAGAAAGAAAAAGAAAAAACATAAATAAAGCAAAATAACTTCTCACAAGAAATATATCCTAAAAAGAAGATAAAAAATGAATTGAAATCACCATCCTAACTCCACAAGCATTTTGAAAAACTAAAAACAAAAGCTAAAATTCATATACTTACTAATATTGAATAGAAGAAAAACGAATATGCCATTACATCTTAAAACATTAAAAGGTTCTTTCAACGAAACAAAAGAAGAACTTTCTAAACAAATAAACAAATACAAGATAATATTGAAGGATTATATAAACGAAATAGTCAGCGAGTTTAATTCAATCTACGATAAGATAAAAAACCTCCAAAAGAACCAACCAAGAAAAAATAATTCTGAAAACCGGGAAAACAAAATAGAAGAACTGATTAAAAGAGATCTAAAAATTTTTGAGCTAATAGAAAAACAAGAATTCTTTAAATTCATTCCCCAAAATTCAAGAATTGAAATATATGATATACGCAATCTTCTTGAAAAATTACTCGTGGAAATAAAAGGAAAAGAGAAAGAGCAAGCAAAAACAAATAATAAAGCAAAAAAATTACAAAGTAATTTACACGAAGGAGAAAAAGAAACAACAAGAGAAGAAAAATCTTTTGAGTTTGGTTCAACAAGAAGAATTTATGAAATTGCAAAAATGCTTAAAGGAGCAATATCTTCAAAAGCCCCAGAAGAAGCTGAAAATTTATACAAAGAATTATCAAATGAAATAAAAAATTTTCTTATAAAATGCATAATACAAGGTCACAGAAAAGAAGTGGAAAGACTGAAAGTAGATCCAATAACTCACTTCAAAACAAGGAATTGCTTACAACTTTTAATAAATAGAGTAAAATCAAATAATCTAAATACAAAAGGGTTAGCAATTGTAGATTTAGATAATCTGAAACAAATTAACGATAGATATGGACACCTTATAGGAGATAAAGTAATACAAAAAGTAAGCAAAATAATTTCAAAAGTGGTATCACAAAATAACAACGCTGAAATCATAAGATATGGCGGAGATGAGTTCCTTATCTTGTTCTTTGATGATAAAAATTTCGTACCTACTCTACACAGAATAATTGATGAGATAGGAAAAGCAAAAATAATATTGAAGAAAGAAAAGATAAAACTGACAGCAAGTATAGGGGCAACGAAAAGAGTTAAAAATTTAGGTAAATCAATAAAAATAGCAGATAAAAACCTTTACGAAGCCAAAAAACAAGGTGGAAATAAAGTAATAATTAGCTAAAAGCCTTTTCAAAATATAGCCAAAAGAAGAGAGGAAAAAAATCAAAAACAAAAAAGAAAAAAAGGAAATTTTGCAATACGAGATTAAAATAATATCAAAGGGGTAGGTGGCGGAATGGTAGACGCAGTGGACTTAAAATCCACTGGGGTGTAAAAACCCCGTGCGGGTTCAAGTCCCGCCCTACCCACTTTACCATATTGTTCTCTTCAACAGGGTTCTCCCAAGCTACCGAAGAGGAAAAGGCTTGTAAAGAAGCTTTATATATGGCTCTTGAAAAATTAGATTCACCTCAAAAAAAAGACATCGCTTGCATAATTTTTCTCAATCCAAAATATGATATTCAGAAAATTCTAAGATATTTTGATGGAATAGACAATGTTGGAATCTCCGCCGAAGGAGTAATAACACAAGAAGAAGAATTCGAAGGAGAGAAATCAGGAATTTCTTTGCTCTTAATAGATAAAAGATACCTCTATTGTGAAACCTTTTCTGTTTCCGTACCATGGAAATACGAAAGGGAAATAGGTAGAAAAATAGGAGAAA
>Ga0080007_1080782_pt1 | contig 36939 bp, 39 predicted proteins | sample OctOCTMetagenome_FD_69210 | JGI IMG/M metagenome (GOLD analysis project Ga0080007, IMG submission 69210) | Hot spring and microbial mat streamer communities from Octopus Spring Streamers, Yellowstone National Park, USA - OCT_B (SPADES... | ecosystem: Environmental > Aquatic > Thermal springs >...
GCGGAAGACCGCGCTGACCGCCATCTCTCCCTGGTGGGTGTCCTGTCGCTCGCTCACCGCATCCACCCGGCCGCGCTGTCGGATCAGGCTTCGCATGGTGGGGTCCTCATGCCAGACGTTCCGCAGCCTTATCTCGGTGATCTGTCCGAGCGCGTAGTGGCTTTGGCCGTCCTGCTGGAAGCGAAAGAGGGCGAATTCACCCACCAGTTTGCGGCTCACCGCGCTGGCCAGGATGTCCAGCGCCAGCTCTGAGGTGGACGATGGCGAGCCCACCACACCGATGCGCTCCGCCTGATCAATCTGCCGATCCAGGGTATGCTCTGTCATCCTCCGGTCTCCTTTCCCGAAAGGCCCTATCGGCCGCTTTCCGTGCGATACCCGTGCAGGTTTAGAAAGATCTCGTCTACATCCCCAGTCCAGGTCTCCGCTAGCTGCTGGGTCATCACCTGCCGCAGGGCAGGGATAGCCCGGCCCAGGTGCTTCACCATCCGGTCGGCTAAATAAATAGGATAGGGCTCCAGAATCCCGGGAGCGGCGCTCTGAGAGCGAAGGGCTTGGATAACGGAAGCCAGCCGGGCCTTATTTCCAGCGATGGAACTGCTCATCTCCAGCCGGATTGCCGGTAGCCAGGCTCGAGGGCGGTAATAGGCGACTTGAATCTCGTTGAGCAGGCTGAGGATTTCATCCCGCAGCTTCTCTACACCCGGCCGGACGGGATCGGGTAGCAGTTCTAGCTGAAGGTGCCAGGGTTGCCGGGGAGGCTCTAAGGGGCGTGGGGCGGTAAACTCCCCAGGCTCCAGCAATCCAGTCAGCAGTGCTCGGTCATCCAGGCGCTCCGGCCATCCGAGCCACCTCCCAATCTCCCGCCGCACCGAGTATTTGGGCACGGCTGCCCATGCCCTATCGGTTCGTTGTGCCCGCAGGATGTCCCGATAGGCGAGTAAGTAGCGCTCTACATTTTCCAATAAAAAACTGGTCAGATTAAGGTCCTGTGCCTCCCGGGCTCGATTCATTGCTTGGTTGAAGTAGATCAGGGGAGTAGTGAGGGAGCCGTCCAGGAAAACCACGTCATGAGGAGCTTGAACGGCCAACTCCAACTCCATGCCGATCATTACCGCCCGCGCCAGCGTACCGGTTTCCTCCTCGTGTCGTTCATCCTTTACATGGACCCGATGCTGGGGCTCTGGCCAATGCCGTGCTTCTGAGGGAGGTGTCAGGCCTTCCACCGCCACTGCCACCGCTGCGACCAGGTCCGTGGCGATGAGCCGCTCCACCGCATAGGCTCCATCTACCCCGCAGGTGGTAGGGATGGGAACCTCCGGCAGGTCGCCTTCTCGTTGCAGGAGACCGCTTTCCCTGAGCGCCTGCCGGCGCTCCTGGCGTGCAGCCCGGAGGGCCCGGAGCTCTTCCCCTACGCGATGGCTGAGCGTGCCCGATCGCTCAAGGAGCTCCTCCACCAGGCCCGCTGGTAGTTCTGCGAAAGGCCGTTCTGCTTCCGTGATCATGGTTCTCCTAGCTCATCCCCCTCCACAAGCAAGGATTCCAACAAGCGCTCTGGTTCCCATGCACGCCACCCGTCCGTGCGGCTGACCCGGGGTAGCAGCCAGCGCTTTCGCCAATACTCTACCAAATCTTCAAATGGGAAATCGCGATAGAGGGGTTCTTCTGCTAGGCCTTCCATATACTCCCTTAAGTTATGAATCAGAGGGAAAAGAAAGGCCTCCCGCCGGAGGGTGTGGCGGAGCAGGGAGCTGGGAAGCCCTAGCCTTTCTAAAGCGCGGACACAGGTCTGCCACTTGATCCGAGGGCCCACACCGTACCCACCTCGCGTGGAAATCCCCTGGGCCTCTAAGAACTTCCGGAAAAGCGGATAAAGCTCCTCGAGGTGGAAAGTTCCGTAACCCTCTGTGTACCCCAGCGAGATGGCCACCCACTCCCTGTTGTACCGCAAGCGACTGTAAAGGCTGGACCGCCCAAAAGCGCTTGTTGTCGTCAGGGCCACCAAGTGAGGGGGTAAGGTGCGCCCTTCAAGCTCTGTCCGGCGGCCAGCGTACTTCCGCCTATAGGCTAGACGCACCTCGTTGGAGGCGGCGGCCAAGGCGATCAGCTTACCCCCTAGGAGGGCGGTATATGGTGGCACCGCTCCCAGCGTGTGGATGTCCATGGTCTGGTTGATGAGCTCCACCTTGCGCCCAGGGGGATAGCGGAAGAGGCGGTCCCGGGGCGGGAAGGTTAATGGAGGTGATTGGAGGGCCAGGATGCCCATAAGGAAAGGAAGCCCCTGGGGACTCCGGTTGCCTGAATCCATAATGAGAAAGCGGAGTCTTCTGCCGTATCCCTTGGAATAGGGTAGGGACCAGGTGAGGCGAGCCAGGAAGAAAAGGTCTTCCTGCCAAGGCTCGTTCACCTCCAGCAGAACGGGGCGGATCCGTTCCGGAACTACCTGGTCTCCACGAGCAAAGTATGGGGAGAGCTTTGACCAAGAACGGCGTATTCGCAGTTGATGCTTTTTCAGAGCGAAGCGCCGCACTTTTTCGTGGAGCTGGCGGAGATATGCCTTTTCTTCAGTGAAAAGGGTTAGGCTCTGGGGAGCGTCTAGGTTGATTTCGAACCCCAGGGCTTTCAGGTACTCCAGCACTTGGTCCCGGAGATTGCCTATGTCCTCGATGGCTTCCATACTTTCTAGAGGCCCCAGATCTTCCCCGGGGCCAGCTCCACCAGGTTGCCCGCAGGGTCTTGGGTGTAGAGGCTTTTCCCCCCGGGCCACTGGGCCCAAAAGACGGGGTAGCCCGCCGCCTTCAGGCGCGCTTCCCAGAGGGGAAGCTCCTCCTCTTCCACCCGGAAGGCCACGTGGACGCTTCCCCGGGCTCCATGCGGCGGGAGGGCTTCCTCCTTCTCCGTGAGGGCAGGGTTGAAGACCAGAAAGACCCCCCGCCCCGCGCGGAAGAAGGCGTGCCGGGGAGGCTTGAACTGAAAACAGGGAAGGCCCAGGACCCCCTCGTAGAAGGCCCGGGCCTTCTCCAGGTCTTCGGCGTAGACCGAGGTTTCCAGGACCTCCACTACTTGAGCCGGGCGATCAGGTCGGCCACGGGGATGGCCTCCAGGGTGGTGGTCTTGACGCTTCCCCTCGAGGCCAGGTGAAGCATGGCCCGGGCCACGGCCAGGCTGTCCTCTGCCTCCACGATGTTGACGAAGTCGTAGGGCCCCAGGACGGCGTACTGGGCCACCACCTTGACCCCGAAGTCCCGCTCCAGCTCCCCGTTCACCTCCTTGATGCGCTCGGGGTTCTTGACCAGGGTCTCGGCGCCATCGTCCGTCAGGGTGCTCAGCACGATAAAGGTGGGCATAGGTTCACCTCCTTTCCCCTTCAGCCTACCCCCCTTGGGGCTCTAGGTCAACCCCGGCGTAAATGGCTTCCACGGAAAGGGCTCCTTCCAGGCAGGGGAGGATAAGCTCCCCCGCCTCGAGGGCCTGGTGGAGCACCTCCTCCCCTTCCTTGCGGTAGAGCTCCACCAGGGGCCTTTCGGCGCTCACCAGGAGGTAGCCCTTTAGGGAAGGGAGGGAAAGATAGCGCCAGAGCTTTTCCCTCCGATCCACGGCCTCCGTGTGGGGGGAGAGGACCTCCACCACCAGGCAGGGGGCTTCCTCGTAGAAGGGGTTTTCCGGGGGAGGGGCGCAGACCGCCATGAGGTCGGGGTAGTAGAAGGTGGCTTCCCCCACCCTCAGCTTCATGTCCGCCACGTAGAGGCGGCACCCCTTCCTGCGGGCCAGGGGATAGAGGAGGTAGTGGAGGTTGCTCACGAGGAGGTTATGGGCCCGGTTCGCCCCGGCCATGGCGTAGGGGATACCTTCCACCAGTTCGTGCTTCACCAGGGAGGCGGCCTCCCGCTCCAGATATTCCTCAGGCGAGAGCCTAAGAAGCTTGGCGGGTTCGCCCATTACTCCCATTCTATAGTGGCCGGGGGCTTGGAGGTGATGTCGTAGACCACCCGCCCGATCTCCGGCACCCTACGGGTGATGCGCCGGGCGGCCTCGTCCAAAAACTCCAGGGGGAGCCTAGCCCAGTCGGCGGTCATGAAGTCCTCGGTGGTGACGGCCCTGAGGGCCAGGACGTGCCCGTAGCGCCGCTCATCCCCCGCCACGCCCACGCTCCTCAGGGGCGTGAGGACCGCCAGGGCCTGGGCCACCTTCTCGTAAAGCCCCCACTCCTTGAGGAGGTTGATGAAGATGTCGTCAGCCCTCCGGAGGACGGCCAGCCCCTCCTCCGTGACCTCCCCCAGGATGCGCACGGCCAGGCCGGGCCCGGGGAAGGGGTGGCGGAGGCGGATGGTGTCGGGGAGCCCCAAGAGGAGGGCCAGCTCCCGCACCTCGTCCTTGAAGAGGAGCCGGAAGGGCTCCAGAAGCTCAAAGGCCAGGTCCTCCGGCAGGCCCCCCACATTGTGGTGGCTCTTGATCTTGGCCGCCCCGTGCCCGCCGGCGGACTCTATGACGTCGGGGTAGAGGGTGCCCTGGGCCAGAAAGCGGAAAGGCCCCCGTTCCCGGGCCACCTGGCTGAAGACCTCCACGAAGGCCCGTCCGATGACCTGGCGCTTGGCCTCGGGGTCCTCCACGCCCTTCAGGGCCTTTAGGAAGCGGTCCTTGGCCTCCACCACCAGGAGGTTGACCCCAAGGGCCCTAAGGGCCCCTTCCACCTCCTCCCGCTCTCCCAGGCGCAAAAGCCCGTGGTCCACGAAGACGGCCAGGTGGTCCACCCCGGCCCGGGCCAGGAGGAGGGCCAGGGTGGAGGAGTCCACCCCGCCGGAGACGGCGAGAAGAACCCGCTCCCTGCCCACCCGCTCCCGCACCTCTTTGAGAAGGTTTTCCAGGACGTGCTCCGGGGTCCAGTCCCGGCTGACCCCGGCCACCTCCAGGAAGTTTTCCAGGATCTGCAGGCCCTTGGGGGTGTGGGCCACCTCGGGGTGGAACTGGACCCCGAAAAAGGGGGCCCCTTCCGCCTCTATGGCGGCCACGGGGTTCTCCTTGGTCTCGGCCGCCACCCGCCACCCGGGGGGGAGCTCGGTGACGGCGTCGCTGTGGCTCATCCAGACCTGGACCTCGCCCTTTAGGCCCTGGAAGAGGGGCCCGGAGTAGCGGGTGAGGAGGGCCTTGCCGTACTCCGCCCGCCCGGCGCGCTCCACCTTCCCCCCGAAGGCCTGGGCCATGAGCTGCATCCCGTAGCAGATGCCCAGGATGGGGAGGCCCTGGGCGAAGAGGCGGGGGTCGGGCCTGGGGGCGTCCTCCTCAAAGACGCTTTTGGGCCCCCCGGAGAGGATGAGGGCCTCTGGCCTGGGCTTCAGGACCTCTTCCAGGGGGGCCGTGCCCGGGAGGATGAGGGAAAAGGACCGGAGTTCCCGGAGCCTTCTCGCAATCAGTCTGGTGTACTGGGAGCCGAAGTCCAGGACCACCACCATAGGCCCCAGTCTACCGGTTACCATGGGGGCATGGCCGAGGTGGAGAGCTTTGGGCTAGACCACGCCAAGGTGCAGGCCCCCTACGTGCGCCTGGCGGGCAGGAAGAGGGTGGCAAGCGGGGTGGTGGAGAAGTACGACCTGAGGCTGGCCCAGCCCAACCGGGAGGCCCTTCCCACGGCGGCCTTGCACACCCTGGAGCACCTTCTCGCGGGGTATATACGGGACCACCTCCCCGGGGTCATTGACCTCTCCCCCATGGGCTGCCGCACGGGCTTCTACCTGGTGGCCGAGGGGCCCCTGGAGGAAGAGGAGGTCCTCTTAGCCTTTGAGCGGGCCTTGAGGGATGTCCTCCTGCACCAAGGGCCCATCCCCGGGGCCAGCTTTAGGGAGTGCGGCAACTACCGGGACCACGACCTGGAGGGGGCTAAGGCCTGGGCGGAGAGGGTCCTCAGGGCGGGCCTCAAGGTCCAGCCCACCATACCCCTATGAGGGCCTTCTTCGCCGCCGAGCCCGAGGAGGCCCAGGCCCTGAGGGAGGCCCTGGGGGCCGCCACCCCCCTCGAGGCCCCCTTTCCCCTCCACCTGGGGGAGGGGGTCCTGGTGGCGGAGACGGGGGTGGGCAAGGTGGCCGCCGCCATGGCCGTGGCCTACGTCCTGGCCCGCCACGCCCCCGAGGAGAGCTTCTTCCTGGGGGTGGCGGGGGCCCTGAACCCCGCCCTGAAGGCCCTGGACCTCCTCCTGGCCGAGAGGGCGGTCCAGTGGGACGTGGACCTCACCCCCTTTGGCCGCGCCCCCGGGGAGACGGCCTTTGGGGTGCGCTTCTTCCCCTCGGACCCCGGGCTTCTCGCCCGGGCGGAGGCCGCCGCTAGGGCCTTGGGCTTTCCCTTTAGGCGGGGCGTGGTGGCCACGGGGGACCGCTTCCTGGCCGACCCGGAGGAGGCCTCGAGGCTCCGCGCCCTCCACGGGGCGGACGCCGTGGAGATGGAGGGCGGGGCGGCGCTCATGGTGGCCTACCGCTTCCGCCACCCCATGGCCCTCCTCCGCGTGGTCACCGACGGGGCGGGGGAGGGGGCGGCCATGGACTTCCAGGCCTTTTTGGGGGAGGCTGTAAGGCGCCTTGGCCTCTTGGCCCGGGCCCTGGCCCCCTATACTGAAAAGGGGTAGGCCATGGAAATCCGCCTGTTCTCGGGCAACGCCCATCCCGACCTGGCCCGGCGGGTGGCGGAGGCCCTGGGGGCCCCTCTGGGCCAGGCCCTGGTGGACCGCTTCCCCGACGGGGAGGTGCGGGTGCGGCTACTGGAGAGCGTCCGGGGGGACGATGTCTACCTGGTCCAGCCCACCTCGCCTCCCGTCAACGACCACCTCATGGAGCTCCTCCTCCTGGCCGACGCCGCCCGGCGTAGCTCCGCCGCCCGCATCAACGCCGTGATCCCCTACTTCGGCTACGCCCGCCAGGACAAGCAGACCGAAGGCCGCGAGCCCGTGAGCGCCAAGCTGGTGGCGAGCCTCCTGGAAAGGGTGGGGGTCCACCGGGTCATCGCCATTGACCTCCACGCCCCCCAGATCCAGGGGTTCTTTGACATCCCCGTGGACCACCTCTCGGCGGTGCGCCTTTTCGCCCGTTACCTGAAGGAGAAGGGGTACACGGAAAACGCCGTGGTGGTCTCCCCGGACGCCGGGAGGGCCGAGGAGGCCAGGCGGCTTGCGGAAAGGCTTGGCCTCCCCTTCGCCATGCTGGCCAAGCGCCGCCACGGGCCCCAGGAGACCTCGGTCACCTACGTGATCGGGGACGTGGAGGGGAAGAGGCCCCTTTTGGTGGACGACATCGTCTCCACCGGGGGCACCATCAGGCGGGGGGTGGAGGCCCTCCTTTTGGCGGGCGCTCTGCCGGAGATCGTGGTCCTGGCCACCCACGCCGTGCTGGTGGGCGGGGCCCGGGAGAACCTGGCCCACCCCGCCGTAAGGGAGGTGGTCTTCACCGACACCATCCCCCTTAGGGACGGGGGCTACACCGTCCTCTCCACCGCCGAGCTTCTGGCCCAGGCCATCCGCCGCGTGCACACCAACCAGTCCGTGAGCGCCCTCATCTAGGGGTGTGGTACACTCTTCTTCGTGTGCCCCTTTTGGGGCTTAGGGAGGAGCCATGGAGTACCGCATAAGAGCCTACTACCGCGAGGGGGAGAAGCCCCAGGCCCTGAGGCGGGCCGGCAAGCTTCCCGGGGTCATGTACAACAAGAGCCTGAACCGCAAGGTCTACGTGGACCTTTCGGAGTTTGACAAGGTCTTCCGCCAGGCCTCCATCCACCACGTGATCGTCCTGGAGCTTCCCGATGGGGAGGTGCCCACCCTGGTGCGCCAGGTGAACCTGGATAAGAGGCGCCGCCGCCCGGAGCACGTGGACTTTTTCGTCCTCTCCGATGAGCCCGTGGAGATGTACGTCCCCTTGCGCTTCGTGGGCACGCCTGTGGGCGTGCGGGAAGGCGGGGTGCTGCAGGAGGTCCACCGGGATATATTGGTGCGGGTCTCCCCCCGCAACATCCCCGAGTTCATTGAGGTGGACGTCTCCGGCTTGGGCATCGGGGATAGCCTCCACGCCGCCGACCTCAAGCTTCCCGAGGGGGTGAAGCTGGCCATCAACCCGGAGGAGACCATCGCCGCCGTGGTGCCGCCCGAGGACGTGGAGAAGCTGGCCGCCGAGGCCGCCGAGGCGCCCCCTGAGCCCGAGGTCATCAAGAAGGGCAAGAAGGAGGAGGAGGCCTAGGCCTCGGGTGGCCTTTTTCGGGGGGCGGCCCGGTTTCGCCGCCCCTTTTCCTTGGAGGGGCATGTTCCTTGTGGTGGGGCAGGGCAACCCGGGGGAGGCCTACGCCAGGACCCGGCACAACGTGGGCTTCATGGTCCTGGACCGCCTGGGCCTTCCCTTCCGCAAGAAGGGGGAGGCCCTGGTGGCGGAGGCCAGGGGAGGGCTTTTCGTGAAGCCCCTGACCTACTACAACCTCACCGGGCGGGTGGCGGCCCCCCTGGCCCGGTTCTACAAGATCCCCCCGGAGAGGATCCTGGTGGTCCACGACGAGATGGACCTGCCCCTGGGCCGCCTCCGCCTTAGAGCGGGGGGGAGCGCCGCCGGGAACCGGGGGGTGGCCTCCATCGCCGAGGCCTTGGGCACCACGGGCTTTCACCGCTTGCGGATCGGCATCGGCAAGCCTCCGGCCAAGGAGCTGGGGGCGGCCTACGTCCTCTCGCCCTTTTCCAAGGAGGAGGCGCCCATTCTGGCCAGGGTCCTCGAGGTGGCCGAGAAGGCGGTCTGGTGCTGGGTGGAGGAGGGGCTTCTCCCTTGCGCCGGTCGCTTCAACGGCCTGGACCTGAGGTCCGGTGGGTAAGCTTGGGGCATGGAGATTCGCGTTCTTCTCATCGCCGGCGGTAAGAGCCCCGAGCACGAGGTCTCCCTGGCCTCGGCGGAAGGGGTCTTGAAGCACATGCCCTTTCCCACGGAGCTGGCCGTCATCGCCAAGGACGGGGCCTGGCTTCTGGGGGAGGAGGCGTTGAGGGCCCTGGAGGCCAAGGTGGCCCCCAAGGGGGAGCACCCCTTCCCGCCTCCTTTGGACTGGGACCGCTACGGGGTGGTCTTCCCCCTCCTTCACGGGCCCATGGGCGAGGACGGCACCATCCAGGGCTTCTTGGAGATGCTGGACAAGCCCTACGTGGGGGCGGGGGTGGCGGGAAGCGCCCTGTGCATGGACAAGGACTTTTCCAAGCGGGTCCTGGCCCAGGCGGGGATTCCCGTGGTGCCCTGGGTGGCCCTCTACCCGGGGGAGACCCCCCTGGTGCCCTTTGAGCCTCCCTTCTTCGTCAAGCCCGCCAACACTGGCTCCAGCATCGGCATCTCCAAGGTGGAGCGCTACGCCGACCTGGAGGGGGCCTTGGAGGAGGCCTTCCGCCACGACCGGAAGGCGGTGGTGGAGAAGGCCCTTTCCGGGGTGCGGGAGCTGGAGGTGGGGGTTTTGGGGAACATCTTCGGCGAGGCCAGCCCCGTGGGGGAGGTGCGCTACGAGGCCCCCTTTTACGACTATGAGACCAAGTACACCCCGGGCCGGGCGGAGCTCCTCATCCCCGCCCCCCTGGACCCAGGGACCGAGGAGAGGGTGCAGGAGATGGCCCTGAAGGCCTACAAGGTCCTGGGCCTCAGGGGCATGGCCCGGGTGGACTTCTTCCTGGCGAAGGGGGAGCTTTACCTGAACGAGGTGAACACCATCCCCGGCTTCACCCCCACCAGCATGTTCCCCCGCCTCTTCATGGCCAAGGGGCTCACCTACCCTGAGCTTCTAAGGCGCCTGGTGGAGCTGGCTCTGAGCTAGGGGGCCGCCTTCTTCCACCCTCATGGAGGCCTAGGAGGCCCCCCTGGAGGTCCAGGCCGCTTTGGCCCCCGTGCGGGAGGCCCCGAGGCGCCCGCCCCCGGGGGCCTACCGCCTGGTGGGGGAGGCCTGGGAAGGGGAGAGGCTCTGGTCCCGGCCCGAGGTGGCCCTCACCTACCTGCCCCCCTCCTGCCCCCGGGGGTGGCTTGGTAGCCTGAGGCATGGACCCGGAGGCCTGGAACCGCCTGCGCCGCTTCATGGAGGAAATGGGGTTCGGCCGCTTCTTCGTGGCCCGGCCCGAGAACTTCGCCTGGCTTTTGGGCGGGGAGAACACCTACCGGCTTCAGGTGGGGGAGGAGGTTTTGGACTATGCCTGCGTTTTATAAACGCCACCACCGCAAGGCCGACGGGCGGGAGCTGATCCTCTATAGCCTCTCGCCCCTCACGGCCGAGGCCCTCCCTGAGCCCTTGGAGGCCTTCGGGCCCGCCCCCCACCTCCGCTACCACCCCCTGCGGCGGGAGTGGGTGGTCTACGCCGCCCATCGGCAGGAGCGGACCTTTTTGCCCCCCAAGGAGCACTGCCCCCTCTGCCCGAGCCGGGAGGGAAGCTTCCCTACCGAGATCCCCTTCCCCGAGTTCCAGGTGGCCGTCTTTGAGAACCGCTTCCCCTCCCTGGTGCCGGGCCCGCCCCCGCCCCCCGAGGGGCTTCCCGTGGCCGTGGGGGAGGCCCTGGGGCGGTGCGAGGTGGTGGTCTACACCATGGCCCACACCGGGAGCCTGGCTTCCCTTTCCCAGGAGGAGCAGCTTCTTCTGGCCTGGGTCTGGCGGGAGCGGTACCAGGCCCTCTACGCCATGGAGGGGGTGCGCTTTGTCATGCCCTTTGAGAACCGCGGGGAGGCGGTGGGGGTCACCCTCCACCACCCCCACGGGCAGATCTACGCCTACCCCTTCGTGCCCCCCGTTTTGGAGCGGGAAAGCCAGGCCTTCCGGGAAGGGGCGGTCCTGCTGGACCTCTTCCCCCACCTGGACCCTTACGCCGTGGACCAGGAGGAGGGCTTTTTGGCCTTTGTGCCCCCCTTCGCCCGCTACCCCTTTGAGGTCTGGGTGGCCCCAAAGGAGCGCCACCCCGGCCCCTGGACCTTCTCGGAAGGGGAGATGGCCGCTTTCGCCCGGCTTTTGGGCCGGGTGGTGGCCCGCTACGACGCCCTTTACGGGGAGCCTTTCCCCTACGTGATGGTCTTCCACGCCGCCCCCTTGGGGGAGGAGGGCACCTTCCACTTCCACGTGGAGTTCTACCCGCCCAGGCGGACCCGGGATAAGCTGAAGTTTCTCGCGGGCACGGAGCTGGGGGCGGGGACCTTTGTGGTGGACGCCTTGCCGGAGGAAACGGCGAGGCTTTTGCGGGAGGCGCTATGAGGTACCTTTTGGCCTTAGACCAGGGCACCACCTCGAGCCGGGCCATCCTCTTCACCCTCCAGGGCGAGGTGGTGGCGGTAGGGCGGCGGGCTTTCCGGCAGCTCTACCCCAGGCCGGGCCTGGTGGAGCACGACCCCCGGGAGATCTGGGAAGGCCAACTTCTCGCCGCCCAGGAGGCCCTGAAGGCGGCGGGGGCGGAGGAGGTTTTGGCCCTGGGCCTCACCAACCAGCGGGAGACCACTTTGGTCTGGGACAGGGCCACGGGGAGGCCCCTCCACAACGCCATCGTCTGGCAGGCCCGGCGCACGGCCCCCTTGTGCGAGGCCTTTAAGGAGGAGGGCCTCGAGCCCCTCTTCCGGGAACGGACCGGCCTCCTCCTGGACCCCTATTTCTCGGGGACGAAGCTCCTGTGGCTTTTGGAAAACGTCCCCGGGCTTCGGGAGAAGGCCGAGCGGGGCGAGGCCCTCTTCGGCACCGTGGACACCTGGCTCATCTGGAACCTGACCGGGGGAAAGGTCCACGCCACCGACCCCACGAACGCCAGCCGCACCCTCCTCTTCCGCCTGGACCGCCTGGAGTGGGACGGGGAGCTTCTGGACCTCCTAAAGGTGCCCCGGGCCATGCTTCCCGAGGTGCGCCCTTCGGACGGGGACTTTGGCGAGACCCTGCCGGAGCTTTTTGGGGCCTCCATCCCCATCCGCGGGGTGCTCGGGGACCAGCAGGCGGCCCTCTTCGGCCAGGCGGCCCTCTTGGCGGGGGAGGGGAAGTGCACCTACGGCACCGGGGCCTTTCTGCTTCTGAACACCGGGGAGCGGGCCATCCCTTCCCGGAAGGGCCTCCTCACCACCGTGGCCTGGAGCCTGGGCGGGAAGGCCACCTACGCTCTGGAGGGGAGCGTCTTCGTGGCCGGGGCGGCCGTGGGCTGGCTGAAGGAGGTGGGCCTCATCGCCGAAAGCCGCGAGGTGGAGGCCCTGGCCCGGAGCGTGGAGGACGCGGGCGGGGTCTACCTGGTCCCCGCCTTCACCGGCCTCGGGGCCCCCTACTGGGACCCCTGTGCCCGGGGGACCATCCTGGGCCTCACCCGGGGGACCACCAGGGCCCACCTGGCCTGGGCGGCCTCGGAGGGGGTGGCCTTCCTGGTGGCCGACGTGGCCGAGGCCATAGCCGAGGAGGCGGGGCTTCCCCTCGAGGAGCTTAGGGTGGACGGGGGCATGGCGGAAAACGACCTCTTCCTCCAGATCCAGGCGGACCTCCTGGGGAGGGCGGTGGCCCGGCCCCGGGTGACGGAGACCACGGCCTTGGGGGCGGCCCTCATGGCCGGGGTGGGGGCGGGGGCCTTGGACCCGGAGGGGGTGAGGAGGGCCTGGGGCCTGGAGGCCCGCTTCCTGCCCCAAATGCCCGAGGACCGCCGCCAGGCCCTCAGGCGGGGCTGGCAACGGGCGGTGGAGCGGGCTTTGGGCTTCGCCAGGGAGACATGATGGACCGGGAAGCCCTCTGGGCAAGGCTCAAGGAGCCCTTTGACCTCCTGATCCTGGGCGGGGGGCCACGGGGGCCGGGGTTCTGTGAGAGGCCACCTTGAGGGGCCTGAAGGCCGCTTTGGTGGAGGCCCGGGACTTCGCCTCAGGGACCGGCTCTAGGAGCACCAAGCTCCTCCACGGGGGGGTGCGCTACTTGGAGCTGGCGGTGAAGCGGCTGGACGCCCGCCAGCTCCGGCTGGTCCGGGAGGCCCTGGGGGAAAGGAAGGTGGTCCTGGAGCTGGCCCCCCACCTGGCCCGGCCCCTCACCCTCCTCACCCCCCTCTTCCGCCCCCTGGAGATCCCCTACTACTGGGCGGGCCTCAAGCTTTACGACCTCCTTTCGGGCAAGAGGCGCCTGGGCCAAAGCCGCTACCTCCCCCCAAAGGCGGTGCGGGACCTCTTCCCCGACCTCCCCCCCACCCTGGGGGCCGTGGCCTACCAGGACGGCCAGTTCGCCGACCACCGCCTGAACCTGGCCCTGGTCCTCTCGGCCCTGGAGCGGGGGGCGGTGGCCCTCAATTACGCCGAGGCCAAGGCCCTCCTTTGGGAAGGGGGGCGGGTTCGGGGAGCGGTGGTGCAGGACCGCCTCACGGGAAAGGAGGTGGAGGTCTTTGCCAAGGCGGTGGTGAACGCCACCGGCCCCCTGGCCGATGGGGTGCGCCGCCTTCTGGACCCGGACCTTCCCCCCTCCTCACCCCCTCCAGCGGGGTCCACCTGGTCCTGGACTACCCCCTGAAGGCGGGCCTCCTCATCCCCAGGACCCGGGACGGGCGGGTCCTCTTCCTCCTGCCCTACCGGGGCATGGCCCTCCTGGGCACCACTGACCTCCCCGCCGAGCCCGCCTTCTGCCCCCTTCCCCGGGAGGAGGAGGTGGCCTACCTCCTTCAGGAGATCCGCCCCTACCTGGGGGACCTCTCGGGCCGGGTCCGGGCCTCCTGGTCGGGCCTGAGGCCCCTGGTGGGGAAGGGGGAGACCCGGCTATTGGTGCGGGACCACCACATAGAGGAGCTTTGAGGCCTCTACGCCCTGGTAGGGGGGAAGTGGACCACCTTCCGCCTCATGGCCCTGGACCTGGTGGAAAGGATCGCCAAGGACCTGCGCCTTTCCCTTCCTCCCTCCACCTCCCACACCACTCCCCTGCTGGGAGCGGGGGAGAGGCCCCTTTTGGACCTCCCCGAGGCGGTGGCCCGGCACCTCTACGAGACCTACGGCACCCTGGCGGTGGAGGTGCTGGCCCTGGGGGAGAGGCCCCTCCTTCCCGGCCTCCCCTACCTGGAGGGGGAGGTGGTGTGGGCGGTGCGCCAGGAGCTCGCCCTTAAGCCCATGGACGTGCTGGCCTGGAGGCTGGGCCTCGCCCTGCTGGACCGGGAGAAGGCCCTTTCGGCCCTGCCCCGGGTGGTGGAGATCATGGCTCCCTTCCTGGGCTGGGACGAGGGGCGGGCCCAGGCGGAGCTTAGGGAGGCCCTCCCTGGGCTTTGCTAAGCACCCCACCCGCGGCTTTCGCCGCGGTGGGGGCCCCAGAAAAGCCCTTAGCCCTGACTCGGGCACCCCGTGTTGCGAAACCAAAGTGCGGGCACTTAGCCCTCCTGGCTCTTTTGGACGGGGGCGGTTTCCCTCAGGATGGCTCGGACCCTCTCCCCGGGGATGGTCTCCTCTCTTAGAAGCTCCTCGGCGATCCTGTGCATGGCCTCGGCGTGCTCCAGGAGGACCTGGCGGGCCCTGGCGTAGGCCTCGTCCAGGATGGCCCGGATGTCCTGGTCAATGAGGCGGGCGGTCTCCTCGGAGTGGTCCTTCTTCTTGGCGATCTCCTCCCCCAGGAAGATGGGCCCCGAGTCCGAGCCCCAGGCGATGTTCCGGAAGTGCTCCCCCATGCCCCAGTCCAGGACCATGCGCTTGGCGAGCCCCGTGGCCCGCTTGAAGTCGTCCTGGGCCCCGGTGGTCACGGTGCCGGTGAAGAGCTCCTCGGCGGCCCGGCCCGCCATGAGGACGGAAAGCTCGTCCATCAGGTGCTCCCGGGAGACCAGGACCCTTTCCTCGGGCTTGCTCCAGCGGGCTCCTAGGGCCATCCCCCGGGGGACGATGGAGACCTTTTCGGTTTTGTCGGCGTGGGGGAGAACCTCCCCCACGACGGCGTGCCCCGCCTCGTGGTAGGCCACGGCCCGCTTTTCCTCCTCGGAGAGCTTTAAGGTGGGCCGCTCCAAGCCCAGGACGATCTTGTCCAGGGCCTTGAGGAAATGCTCCTTGCGGATCCTTTTTTCCTCGTTCCGGGCCGCCATCAGGGCGGCCTCGTTGACCAGGTTCTTGAGGTCCGCTCCGGAGAAGCCGGGGGTGAGGTGGGCCAGCTCCAGGGCGTCCACGTCCTCGGCCACGGGCTTGCCCCGCAGGTGCACCAGGAGGATCTCCTTGCGCTCCTCCAGCGAGGGCAGACCCACCACCACCTGGCGGTCAAAGCGGCCTGGGCGCAGAAGGGCGGGGTCCAGGATGTCGGGGCGGTTGGTGGCCGCCAGGACGATGACCGAGGTGTCCTTCTCAAAGCCGTCCATCTCCGAGAGGATCTGGTTCAGGGTCTGCTCCCGCTCGTCGTGGCCGCCCCCGATCCCCGCCCCCCGCTTTCTGCCGATGGAGTCCAGCTCGTCTATGAAGATGATGCTGGGGGCGTTTTTGCGGGCGTCCTCAAAGAGGCTCCGCACCCGGCTGGCCCCCACGCCCACGAACATCTCCATGAACTCGCTGGCGGAGACGGAGAAGAAGGGGACCCCGGCCTCCCCGGCCACGGCCCGGGCCAACAGGGTCTTGCCCGTGCCCGGGGGGCCCACTAGGAGGACCCCTTTGGGGATCTCCGCCCCCAGCTCCAGGTACTTCTTGGGGTTTTTGAGGAAGTCCACCACCTCCATGAGCTCCCTTTTGGCCTCCTCGTGGCCGGCCACGTCCTTGAAGGTGGTGTTAACCCGCTTCTCCTTGCCGTAGAGCCGGGCCCGGCTCTGGCCGAACTGCATCACCTGGCCCGCCCCGCCCTGGGCTCGCATGAGGAAGAACCAGAGGAAGGCGATGAGGAGGAGGGTGGGGCCCACGTAGAAGAGGGCCTGGGGCCAGAGGGAGGGGGGTTTGGTGACCACCTTGACCCCGTTTTCCTCCAGGAAGCGCAGAAGCTCGGGGTCCTGGACCGCCGCGGGGGGCAGGGGGACCTGGAAGCGCCGGGCCACCCTTTCCCCTTGGGGGGTGGGGAAGCGCTCGGGCGCTTTTAAAAGCCCCAGGATCCGGGTCTCCTCCAGGGTCACCTCGGCCACCTTGCCCTGGCGCACCAGCTCCCGGAGCTCGGTGTAGGCCAGGGTGGGGGCCGGGGGGCCGGTCAGGCTGGTGTAGGCCAGATAGCCCAGAAGGAGCAGAAGGATTAGGGTGAAGGGGTTGATTCGCTGCGGCAACATCTACCTCCCAAGCTCCTATGGTAGCGCTTGAGCGGTGAGAGGACTGAGGGCCGTGGTATCCTTTAGCGGCGATGAGGGGGGTCCTCGAAGCCCTGCACCAGGGGGACTACGACACCGCCATTGAGCGCCTCACCCGCAAGGCCCTCTTCGGCCGGAGGGAAGAGGCCAAGGAAGCCCTCCTCCTTTTGGCCGAGGTCCACAGCCTCTACGGGGAGGAGGGCCTGGAGAAGGCCCACCGGGCCCTGGAGGAGGCCTATGAGCTGGGGGAGCTGGAGTATAGCCCCCTCTACCGGGCCCTATTGGGGGAGCTTCTGGCCCTCGAGGGGCGCTCCGAGCGGGAGGTCCTCCCCCTTTTCCTGCCCACGGAGGACCCCCGGGCCCGGTACCACCAGGCCCAGGCCCTCTTTTACCTGGGGCGGTTTGAGGAAGTCCTGAACACCCTTAGGCCGGGGCTTCCCGCCTTTTTGGCCTGGCGGGCCGAGGGGCTCAAGGGGCGGGCCCTGGAGCGGCTTGGGCGGCACCGGGAGGCCGCTTTGGCCTACGAGCGGGGGGCGGAGCTGGCTTTGGGCCTGGAGCGCTACTGGCTCCTTCTGGACGCCGCCGCCATGTGGCTGGAGGCCGGGGAAGGGGAGAGGGCCCTCATGGCCCTGGAGGAGGCCAAGGCCGTGGTGGGGGAGGGGGAATGGGCAGAGGACGCCGCCACCCGCCACTACCTCCTGGCCCGGGCCCACCTCCTCCTGGGCAACCCCAACCGGGCCTTGGAGGAGGCCAGAAGGGCCCTGGAAGAGGAGGAGGCAAGCGGCCACAAGGCCTACGGTACCCCCCTGGTGGCGGCCCAGGCCTTCTTGCAGCTCGGGCGGTACCAGGAGGCCATGGAGGCCTACGAGGAGGCCCTGCGGCGGGCCGAGGCGGGGGAGAGGCCCTACGTCCTCCACGAGATGGGGGTGGCGGCCCTGGACCAGGGGGCCTACCTGGAGGCCGAGGGGTATCTGAGGGAGGCCCTGCGGGAGGAGGCCTACCCCTACCGGGCCCAGGTCTGGGCCGACCTGGCGGAGGCCCTCTACCGCCAGGGGCGCTACGGGGAGGCGGAGGAGGCCGCCAAGGAGGCCATGGCCCTGGGGGCCGAGGCCTCGGGGGAGCTGATCCTGGGCCACATCGCCTATGACCTCATGCACCTGGAGGAGGCCCTCGCCCACTACCGCCGGGCGGCGGAGCGGGCCGAGGAGGGAAGCCGGGAGTGGGTGGGGGCCCAGGAGATGGTGGTGGACACCCTGGCCCAGCTGGGCTACCGCTCCCCCGAGGAGATCCTGGCCCGGGCCGAGGCGGTTCTGCCCCACGTCCACCCCGCCGACGAGTGGCACCAGGCCCTTCTGGCCTACAAGGAGCGGGCGGAGGCCCTCCTCAGGGAGGGGAAGCGGCCCAACTAAGTGCCCCAGAAAAGCCTAGCGGGCCCCTTGCCGCAAGGGCTCTAGAGCCTTAAGCACCCCCTGGGCCCTGAGGGGCTTGGGCAGGTGGAGGAGCCGAAGGGGCCTGGCGAGGAGGCCGGGCGGGGTGCCGCTCACTAGGTAAATAGAGGCCAGTCCCCCCTCGAGGGTGGCCCGCACCCTCCTGGCCGCCTCCAGGGCCCTTTCCCCCTGGAGGATGACCCCCTTGGGCCGCTCCTTCAGGAGCCGGAGAAGGCCCTCCTGGTCCTTGGCCAGAAGGACCCGGAAGCGGTGGGCCTCCAGAAGGTAGAGGAGAAGCCGCCTGACCACGCCGCTTTCCGCCGAACCACTACCAGGGGGTCCTCGGCCAGGAGGGTGGAGGGGCGGACCAGGTCCCGGCTTTTCAGCTCGTGGAGGAGGTGGTAGACCCCCTCTTCGGGAAGGCCGGAGAGGAGGGCCACGCTCCTGGCCCGCCGGACCCCGTCCACGGGCTCCAGCACCGCCCAGGCCTCCGGGGAAGGGGGGTGGCGGGTGGGGTCTTCCGCCAGGTGGAGGACCTCGTCGGGGTCCACCTGGCCCCGCCACCACTCGTCCAGAAGGCGGGCAGCCTCCAGGAGGAGGGCCCCCGTGTCCAGGATCTGGGGAAGGGCCACCTGGCTCCCCTCGTCCAGGGGCTCGGCCAGAACCTCCCCCTCCTTTTCCCCCAGCAGGGTGGCCAGGGCCTCGAGGACCTGGGCCTTTAGCGCCTCAAGAAGCTCCTCCTCCCCGATGAGGCCCAGTTCCAGGGCCAGGGCCCCCAGAGGGGTCCCGGGGTTTTCCCGGCCCTGGCGCTCCACCAGGGTCTGGACCTCCTCCAGGGTGAGGTGGCCCAGGCGCACCAGGTACTCCCCCAGGTGGGGGCCGGGCTCGGCGCGGGCGTAGAGGATCCGGCCCCCATAGAGGTGGACCCGGCCGTAGATCCGCCCCAGGAAGCTCACCACGGCGCTCTTCCGCCCCACGCTCAGGGCCTTCAGAAGCTCCCCCAGGTCCAGCTCCGCTAGGCTGGCGCGGATCATAGGAGGGGTTCCACGGGAGGCAGGTAGCCCAGGTGGCGGTAGGCCCTTTCCGTGGCCACCCTCCCCCGGGGCGTGCGCTGGATGAGGCCCTGCTGTATGAGGTAAGGCTCGTGGACCTCCTCCAGGGTGCCCGGGTCCTCGGAGAGGGCGGTGGCCAGGGTCCCCAGGCCCACCGGCCCCCCGCCGAAGCGGCCGATCAGGACCTCGAGGATCTCCCGGTCCCGCCTCTCCAGCCCCAGCTCGTCCAGGCCTAGGGCGTTTAGGGCTTCCTTAGCCCTCTCCCCGGTGATCACCTCCTCCCCCGCCACCTGGGCGAAGTCCCGCACCCGGCGGAAGAGCCTCTTGGCGATGCGCATGGTCCCCCGGCTCCGCTTGGCGATCTCCCGGGCGGCCTCCTCGGTGATGCCCACCCCCAGGAGCCTGGCGTCCCGCTTCACCCCTTCCATGAGCTCCTCCAGGGTGTAGTACTCCAGGTGCTCCACGATGCCGAAGCGGCTACGGAGGGGCGCGGTGATGAGGCCCGGGCGGGTGGTGGCCCCGATCAGAGTGAAGCGGGGAAGCTCCAGGCGCACCGTCCTGGCGGCGGGGCCCTGGCCGATGACTATGTCCATGGCGAAGTCCTCCATGGCCGGGTAGAGGTGCTCCTCCGCCTGGCGGCTTAGGCGGTGGATCTCGTCAATGAAGAGGATGTCCCCCTCCTCCAGGGAGTTGGCCAGGATGGCGGCCAGGTCCCCGGGCTTCTCTATGGCCGGGCCCGAGGTGGTGCGGATGTTGACCCCAAGCTCGTAGGCGATCACGTGGGCCAGGGTGGTCTTGCCCAGCCCCGGCGGCCCGAAGAGGAGGAGGTGCTCCAAGGGCTCCTTCCTGGCCTTGGCGGCCTCCAGGTAGACCTTGAGCTTCTTCTTCAGGCGCTCCTGGCCGATGTACTCGTCCAGGGTCTTGGGCCTCAGGGTCAGGTCCTCGTACACGGCCACGCCCCCTCATGATAGCCTCTTCCCGTGCGTACGGTGAAGGACTTCCGGGAGGCTAAGGGCAAAAGGCTCGTCTACCTCACCGCCTACGATTACCCCACCGCAGCTACGCCACCTTAGACCGGGCCCTCTTGGCGGCGGAGAGGCTCATCAAGGAGGGCGGGGCCGACGCCGTGAAGCTGGAGGGCGGGGAGGAGGTGGCGCTACCTGGAGGCGGGGCGGCTCGTCCAGGAGGCCCTGAGCCGGTACGTGGCCGAGGTCAGGGAGGGGGTCTTCCCGGGCGAGGAGCACAGCTTCTGAAGGAACCTGGAAAAGGCGCCGGGTGGCCCTTAAAATGAGCCTTTGTGGTGCGCTTCCGCAGGGAGGGCCTGCGCCTGGACCAGGCGGTGGCCGAGGCCTTAGGGGTGAGCCGGGCCCGGGCCCAGGCCTGGATTCTGGAGGGCCGGGTGCGGGTGGGGGAGAAGGTGGTGGATAAGCCCGCCTACCGCCTCAAGGGGGAGGAGGTGGTGGTGGAGCCCAAGGAGGAGCGCCCCCTAGTGGTGCCCGAGGACCTGCCCCTTCCCATCCTCTACGAGGACGAGGACCTTTTGGTCCTCAACAAGCCCCCGGGCCTCCTCACCCACCCCGCCCCGGGGGTCTACACCGGCACCGTGGTCAACGCCCTTCTGGGCCGCTACTACGAGCCCCAGGCGGTGGAGCGCCCGGAGATGGTCCGCCCCGGCATCGTCCACCGCCTGGACAAGGACACCAGCGGGGTCCTGGTGGTGGCCAAGCACGGGGGGGCCCTCGAGGCCCTCTCCCGGGCCTTCCGCGACCGCCTGGTCATGAAGCGCTACCTGGCCCTCACCGAGGGCCACCCCAAGGAGGGGACCCTCATCGCCCCCATCGGCCGCCACCCGGTGGAGCGGCACAAGATGCACGTGGGGGGCGTGGCCCCCCGCTACGCCGAGACCCACTTCCAGGTCCTGGCCACCGCCGGCCCCCACGCCCTGGTGGAGGCCAGGCCCCACACCGGCCGCACCCACCAGATCCGGGTCCACCTCAAGCACCTAAGGGCCCCCATCCTAGGGGACGAGGTCTACGGCAAGAAGAGCCCCGTCATCCCCCGCCAGGCCCTCCACGCCTACGAGCTCCGCCTGCCCCACCCCCGCACGGGGCGGATCCTGGAGTTTCTGGCCCCCGTCCCCGCCGACATGGCCCGGGCCTGGGAGGCCCTGGGGGGCGCGTGGCCGGAGGGGATCGCCCTGGAAGGGGTATAATCCCCAGGGTGGAAGCCGCCCCTGCCCTCTTCGCCCAGGAAGCGGCCCCCTCCTACCCCAGGGCCCGCCTGTACGTGGGGGATGCCCGGGAGGTTCTGGCCCGCCTTCCCGAGGCCTCCGTCCACCTGGCCATCACCTCACCCCCCCTACTGGACGCTGAAGCGCTACGAGGACGTGCCCGGCCAGATGGGCCGCATTGAGGACTACGAGGCCTTTTTGGACGAGTTGGACCGGGTCTGGCGGGAGGTCTTTCGGCTTCTGGTGCCCGGGGGGCGGCTCATCGTCGTGGTGGGGGACGTGGCGGTGGCCAGAAAGCGCTTCGGGCGGCACCTGGTCTTCCCCCTCCACGCCGACATCCAGGTGCGGTGCCGGAAGCTGGGCTTTGACAACCTGAACCCCATCATCTGGCACAAAAAGACCAACGCCACCCTCGAGGCGGACCGCCCCGGCCTCTTCCTGGGCAAGCCCTACGAGCCCGGGGCCATCATCAAGACCGAGATTGAGTACATCCTCATGCAAAGGAAACCCGGTGGCTACCGCAAACCCACCCCTGAGCAGAGGGAGAAAAGCCGCATCCCCAAGGAGGACTTCGCCCGCTTCTTCCGCCAGATCTGGGACGACATCCCCGGGGAGAGCACCAGGGCCCACCCGGCCCCCTTCCCCCTGGAGCTCGCCGAAAGGCTGGTGCGCATGTTCAGCTTCGTGGGGGACGTGGTCCTGGACCCCTTCGCCGGCACCAGCACCACCCTGCTGGCGGCTCTCAAGTGGGGGAGGGAGGCCATAGGGGTGGAGCTCGTCCCCCGGTGCGCGAAGCTGGCCGAGGGGCGCTTGGCCCGGGGGCTTCCCGGGGCGGAGCTTAAGGTAGCCCCCACGGGGCGGACCCAGGTGGTGGAGGGTTAGCCGTGGGCACCGGGGCCCTAGTCCTTGAGCTTCAGAAGGCCCTGGGGAGGGTTCTCCATGCCGCCAAGCAGAGTAGCGGCCGCCAGGATCCCGTGGCGGACTACCTGCTAAACCGCCTCCGCCATCGGCTTCCTGCCCACCTCCACGCCCATTTGGGGCGGGAGGTTCAGGTGCCCGGCCTGGCCCGGTCCAAGTCTTGGGACCTGGGCCTGGTCTACCCCGAGGGGCCGGTGCGCAAGCCCAGGCTTCTCCTTTCCCTGAAGTCCATCCTGAAAAACCCCTCGGGGTCCTAGCCCAACCACTTGGACCACCTAGTGGGGGAGGTTTCCTCGGTCCAGATGCTTTTCCCGGAGGTGGTGGTGGGCTACGTGGCGGTGCTGGACTACGGGTCCCCCACCAAGCGGAAAGAGGGGTACAAGTACCCGGTGGGGGACGAGCTCAAGCCCCTATACGAGCGCTTTGTGGAGGGCCTGCGCGCCCTCTCCCAAAGAAGGCCTCCCCTCTGGGCCCAGGGCCTGGTGGAGGGGCACTGGGTGGTCTTCGTGGACAGCCGGAAGGAGGCTTTCCTGCTGGACCCCGAGGCCACCGTGGAGCGGGGGGAGGCCTTCCTGGACGCTCTGGTAAGCGCCTTGCGGGAGCGGGAACCCCTTCTTTTCCCGGCTAAGCGCCCTGGGCCAGCCGGAGGAGAAGGGGCAGGGCCTCCTCCAGGGCCTCCGGGCTATCCCGCCTCAGGGTGATGTGCCCCACCTTCCGCCCCGGGCGCACCGCCTTACCGTACCAGTGGAGGTGGACCCCGGGCACCTTCAGGACCTCCTGGAAGTCGGGCCTGAGGCCGATCAGGTTCACCATGGCGCTGTGCCCCCTGGGGGCGGTGCTCCCCAGGGGGAGGCCCAGGAGGGCCCGCAGGTGGTTCTGGAACTGGCTGGTCTCCGCCCCCTCAATGGTCCAGTGGCCGGAGTTGTGGACCCGGGGGGCCATCTCGTTGAAAAGCAGTTCCTTACCCACCTGGAAAAACTCCAGGGCCAGGACCCCCACGTAGCCCAGGGCTTCGAGGGCCTTCCTCGCATACCCCTCCGCCTTCTTCCGCAGGGCCTCGGAAGCCCCCGGGGCGGGGGCCAGGGAGAGGCGGAGGATGCCCCCTTGGTGGCGGTTTTCCACCAGGGGGTAAAAGGCCGCTTCCCCGGCGGTTCCCCGCACCGCCAGGATGGAAAGTTCCCGGTCAAAGGGCGCGAAGCCCTCCAGGATGAGCCCCTTCCCTCCCAGGGCATGGAAGGCGGCCTCCGCCTCCTCGGGAGCCCGCACCAGAGCCTGCCCCTTGCCGTCGTAGCCGCCCCTTCGGGTCTTGAGGAGGGCGGGAAGCCCTACGTGCCTCAGGCCCTCCTTCAGGTCAGGGAGGCGGTCCACCGGGTGAAAGGGGGGCGTGGGCACCCCTAGACCCCGGAAAAAGGTCTTCTCCAAAAGGCGGTCCTGGGCCACCTCGAGGGCCTTGGGCGGCGGGTAAACGGGAAGGAGGCCTTCCAGAAACCGCGCCGCCGCCACGGGCACGTTCTCAAACTCGTAGGTGACGAGGTCCAGCCCCTGGGCGAAGCGCTCAAGAAGGCCCTTGTCCTCAAAAGGCCCCACCAAAAGCTCCCCCACCTGGCCCGCGCAGGCCTCGGGCGAGGGGTCCAGGAAGCGGAAGGTAAGCCCCAGGGGGTAGCCAGCAAGGGCCAACATCCGCCCCAGCTGGCCCCCTCCCAGAACGCCGACCCTCACGCCTCCTCCCTGGGGTCGGGGTGGGCCAGGACGGCCTCGGTCTGGGCCCGGCGGTAGGCCTTGACCCTTTCCAGCACCTCGGGGTGCCTGAGGCCCACGATGCTGGCGGCAAGGAGGGCGGCGTTCACCGCCCCCGCCTTGCCGATGGCCAAGGTGCCCACCGGTACCCCTGCGGGCATCTGCACGATGGAAAGGAGGGAGTCCAGGCCCTTTAGGGCTTGGCTTTCCACGGGCACCCCTAAGACCGGCAAGGGGGTGTGGGCCGCGGTCATTCCCGGGAGGTGGGCGGCCCCCCCGGCCCCGGCGATGATGACCATAAGGCCCCGGGCCTCCGCGGTTTTGGCGTACTCCGCCATGAGGTCCGGGGTGCGGTGGGCGGAGACCACCCGCACCTCATAGGGGACCCCCAGGGCCTCGAGGGTCTCCGCCGCGTGGCGCAGGGTGGCCCAGTCGGAGCGGGAGCCCATGATGACGCCTACCAAGGGCCGCATCGTACCGGATTGTACAAGGGCGGGCCCTCTGGTAGAAGGGAAAGACTATGGACGCCCTGGAACTCCTCCGGCAGAACCTCCTTTCCCCCATGGTCCTGGCCTTCTTCCTGGGGGTGGCGGCGAGGCTCTTAAGGAGCGACCTGGCCTTCCCGGAGGCCCTGTACACCGCCCTTTCCATCTACCTCCTCTTCGCCATCGGCCTGAAGGGCGGGGTGGAGCTCGCCAAGACCCCTCTCGCCCTTCTCCTTCTGCCCCTCCTGGCTACCCTTTTCTTAAGCCTCGTGAGGCCCCTGGTGGGCTACCTGGCCGCCAGGAGGCTTCTTGGCGTGGGCCGGGCGGACGCCGGGGCCCTTGCCGCCCACTACGGCTCGGTCTCCGCCGTCACCTTCCTGGCCGCCCTCACCTTCGCCCAGGGGGCGGGCCACCGGCCCGAGGGGTTTTTGCCCACCCTGGTGGCCTTTTTGGAGGTGCCGGGCATCGTCTTGGCCCTTCTCCTCGCCAACCGGGGTAGGGGTAGCCTGAAGGAGGCGGCCCGGGAGGTCCTGACGGGCAAGAGCGTGGTCCTCCTCCTGGGGGGCCTTGCGGTGGGGGCCCTTTCGGGGGAGGCGGGGATGGAGCGGGTAAAGCCCTTCTTCGTGGAGCCCTTCTACGGGGTCCTCACCCTCTTCCTCATGGACCTGGGCATGGTGGCGGCCTCGAGGCTCGCCGCCTTGCGCCAGGTGGGCCTCCGCCTGGTCCTCTACGGGGTAGGCCTGGCCCTCCTCCACGGGGCCCTCGGGGTCTACCTGGGCCACCTGGTGGGGCTTTCCGTGGGGGGGGCCGCGGTTTTTGGGGCCATGGCGGCCAGCGCCAGCTACATCGCCGCTCCGGCGGCGGTGCGCATCGCCCTTCCCGAGGCCAACCCCAGCCTGTACCTGGCGGCGAGCCTGGTGGTGACCTTCCCCTTTAACCTGATTGTGGGCATTCCCCTCTACCACGCCTTGGCCCAGACCATCGGGGGGTGAAGCATGGACCTGGTGCCCCTGAAGCTGGTGACCATCGTGGCGGAAAGCCTCCTGGAGAAGAAGCTGGTGGAGGAGATCAAGCGCCTGGGGGCCAAGGGGTACACCATCACCCCGGCCCGGGGGGAGGGCTCCAGGGGCCTGAGGAGCGTGGACTGGGAAGGGCAGAACATCCGCCTGGAGACCATCGTCCCCGAGGAGGTGGCCCTAAAGATCCTCCAAAGGTTGCAGGAGGCCTACTTCCCCCACTACGCGGTCATCGCCTACGTGGAAAACGTCTGGGTGGTGCGGGGGGAGAAGTACATCTAGATCTAGGTACGCCGCGGCGGGGCACTTAGGGGGTCTGGGGTACCGGCTTCCTCAGGGCCCAGAGGCTACCCAGGAAGAGGACCGCCAGGATGAGGAGGCTGAAGGCCTCCTTGTCCAGCCCCAGGGCCAGCTCGGGACGGTGCAGGGCCTCCTTGGCCAGCTTGTCCCAGCCCCCGATGGCCAGCTTCACCCCCGCCAGGCCCACCACCACGTAGGCCAGGTGCTTGAACCGGGGGTAGCGGTCCAGGAGGGTCACCACCAGGCTGGCCAGCATCCTAAGGGCCAGGATGCCCAGGAAGACCCCGGTGTAGATGACCCAGAGCTTGTCGGAAAGGGCCACGGCCACCAGGACCGAGTCCACGGCGAAGGCCAGGTCCATGAGCTCCACCTGGGCCACCACCTTCCAGAACTGGGCCGTAGGGGCCTCCAAGGGTGGGGGGGCGTGGGCCTCCTCGGGCTTGAGGAAATGCTTTAGGGCGATGTAAAGGAGGTAGGCGGCCCCCAAGGCCTGGACCCACCAGAGCTTGATGACCAAGGCGGCGAAGAGGAGGGCGAGGCCCCTGAGCACATAGGCCCCCAGAATCCCGTAGAAAAGGGCCTTGCGCCTCAAGTGCACGGGGAGCTTCTGCACCAAGACCCCCAGGATGAGGGCGTTGTCCGCGGAGAGGATCACCTCCAGGACGATCAGGATCGGGATCACGGAGATCACGCCGGCTTCCATGCTGGCCTCCAAAGAAAAGGACCACCGCTAAAGCGGTGGTCTTGCCCGGGCCTCTCGCCCCCGGCCCCCCGGGGCCAAGGCCCGTCTTGACGGGAGGCCGGCTTGGGGCTACTTCCCAACCACGGCCATTGTAGCACAAAGGCGCGTATACTAGGGGCATGGACGAGGTGCGCCAGGAGGCTCCTCAGGCGGAGCTGCCCACCAAGGAGCAGGTCCTCGAGGCCCTCAAGGTGGTCTACGACCCGGAGATTCCCGTCAACATCGTGGACCTGGGCCTGGTCTACGACGTGGAGGTCCACGAGAACGGCGTGGTGGACATCACCATGACCCTCACGGCCATTGGGTGCCCGGCCCAGGACGTGGTGAAGGCCGACGCCGAGATGGCCGTCATGCGCCTTCCCGGGGTGCAGGGAGTCAACGTGGAGTTCGTCTGGACCCCGCCCTGGACCCCGGCCAAGATGACCGAGGAGGGGAAGCGCATGATGCGCATGTTTGGCTTCAACGTCTAGGCCCTGCCCGGGCTTGGGGGGGACAGGCGTCCCCCCTTTCCCCTTTAGAGTAAGGGCATGCCGGTCAGCCGCTACTACGACGTCAAGCGGGACGAGAAGGGAGAAAGGTACCTGGAGCCCTACGTTTCGGGCTTCCTCCTCCTCAGGCTTCCCCTCCTCAACAAGGGCACGGCCTTCACCGAGGAGGAGCGAAGGGCCCTGGGCCTCCTTGGCCTTCTTCCTCCCCACGTCAACACCCTGGAGGAGCAGAAGGAGCGGGTCTACCGCCGCTACCGCCTGCAGGCCTCGCCTTTGGAGAAGCGCATCTACCTGAGGAACCTCCAGGATCGGAACGAGGTCCTCTTCTACGCCCTCTTGGTGGACCACCTGGAGGAGATGCTCCCCATCCTCTACACGCCCACAGTGGGGGAGGCGGTGCGGGAGTTCTCCCACATCTACCGCTACCCCCGGGGCTTCACCGTCAGCACCAAGGACATTGACCAGGTGGAAGAAGCCCTGGGGAACGTGCCTTTGGAGGAGGTGCGCCTTATCGTGGCCACAGACTCCTCCGCCATTTTGGGCATCGGGGACCAGGGCTACGGGGGCATGTCCATCAGCATCGGCAAGCTCACCCTTTACACCGCCGTGGGGGGCGTGGGGCCCGACAAGACCCTGCCCGTGGAGCTGGACGTGGGGACGGACCGGGAGGACCTCCTCAAGGACCCCCTCTACCTGGGCGTGCGGCACAAGCGCCTCAGGGGCGAGGCCTACTACCGCTTCCTGGACCGCTTCGTGGAGGCGGTGAAGAAGCGCTACCCCAAGGCCCTCATCCAGTGGGAGGACTTCGCCAAGGAAGCGGCCTTCAACGTTCTGGAGCGCTACCGCAAGGTGATCCCCTCCTTCAACGACGACATCCAGGGCACGGGGGCGGTGGCCCTGGCCGGGGTCCTCTCCGCCTGCCGCCTGAAGGGGGAGAGGCTTTCGGAGCAGGCGGCGGTGGTCTACGGGGCCGGGGCCGGGGGCATCGGGGTGGCCTGGGCCTTGGTGGAGGGGATGAAGCGGGAGGGCCTCTCTATGGAGGAGGCCCGGGCCAGGGTTCTGGTCCTGGACTCCAAGGGGCTTTTGGTGGAGGGGCGGGCCATGGAGGACTACAAGAAGCCCTTCGCCCAGAGGGCAGAAAGGATCGCCGGCTGGCGCTTCTCTGGCGCCTACCCCAACCTTCTGGAGACCGTTGAGAACGCCCGGGCCACGGTCCTGCTGGGCCTTTCCGGCCAGGGGGGAAGCTTCACCGAGCCCGTGGTGCGGGCCATGCTGGAGAACACGCCCCGCCCCGTCATCTTCCCCCTCTCCAACCCCACCTCGGCCACCGAGGCCCTGCCCGACGACCTCATCTACTGGACCGAGGGGAAGGCCCTGGTGGCGGCGGGAAGCCCCTTCCCCCCGGTTGGCTTCAAGGGGCGGACCATCCCCGTGGGCCAGGGCAACAACGCCTTCATCTTCCCCGGGCTTGGCCTGGGGGCCATCCTCTCCCGGGCCCGGGAGGTGACGGACGGGATGGTCCTCGAGGCCGCCTACGCCCTCCACGACTTCACCCAGGCCCACTTCCCCGACCTCCTCTACCCCCCGGTGGCCAGGCTCCGGGAGGTCTCCCCCTACGTGGCCGCCCGGGTCATGGCCAAGGCCCTGGAGGAGGGGGTGGCGGAGGAGGAGCGGATCCGGGGGCTGGACCTGGAGGGGCTTTTGGCCTTCGTGCGGAGCCGTTTCTGGGAGCCCAGGTACCTGCCCTACCGCCCGGCCCCGGTAATCTAAGAGCGTGTGGCGGCTCCTCGCCCTGAGGCCCGGGGCCCTGGCCCGGGAGGAGGCCTTTCAGGGGCTTGCGGCTCCCGAGGCCTTCCGGCCCCTGGAGTCCCCCTGGGAGGCCAGGAGGGCCGATCCCAGGCCCTGGCCCGAGCCCCTTTACTTCGTAGACGGCAAGGAGCGGGAGGAGGCCCTTCTCGCCCAGGGAGAGCGGGTGGCCCTCCTGGGGAGCGTGGCCGCCGGGGCCCTGGTCCACCAGGGGGGGAGGATGGCCCTCCTCTCCCCGGTGGTGCGCCGGGTGGGGGTGGGCCTCAGCGAGCCCTTGCGGGTGGGGGAGCTCCTTTACGAGCCCGTGGAGGCGGAGGGGACGGACTACCCCTCCTTGCGGGCCGGCCTGCAGAAGGTCCGGGAAGACCTGGAAAAGAGGGTGGCCCAGGGGCTTTCCGGGGGGCTTTTGGTGGTGGACGGACCCGTGCGCTTCCCTAGGCCAGGGGGGCCCCTTCTCGGCTACATCAAGACCCACTGGGCCCGCTACCTGCCCGAAGGGGAGGAGGCCCTCCTTCACGCCCTCAGGCCCGGGGAGCGGACCCCGGCCTTCCAGGTGTCCAGGGAGGGGCAGGCCCTGGCCAGCTGGTATGTGCGCCTGCCCCTGGCCCCTGAGGGCCTTCGCCCGCCCCAAGCGGGGCTTCTTCGGGTGGAAACCCCACTAAAAGGGCCCTACCTGGAGCTTGCGGACCTCTCCTTGAGCCTTTTCCCTGCCCTGGCCTCCCACCCGGTCAAGGACCCCCGGGCCCCCCAGAACCTGGCCCCCATCGGGGCCCTGGAGCGGGAGCTGGCCCGCAGGATGGGTAGCCAGGAGGTGGTGGAACGCCTTCTGAGGCGGCACCTGGGAGGTGGATAGTGGAGCGCATCGGCGTGGTGCTGGGCAGGCGGGAGGCCACCCCCCTGGAGTTCTGGGTGGGGGTGGAGGGCGAAGGGCTTTTGAGGCTGGACGACCTGGTGGTGGTGAAGGGCTTCCACCCCAGGGTGGGGGAGGTGCTTTACTTCGGCATGGTGGACCACGTGGCCAAGCTCCACGAGGGGGAGGCCTACGACACCGACACCTTTTTGGCGGTGGAGGGGCAGATCCCGGTGAGCCTGGCCTACGTGGCCCACGTGAGCGTGACCCGGATCCTGCCCGAGGAGTTCTTTCCCCCAGACCCGGGCTCCCCGGTCTACCTGGCCCAGGGAGAGGACCTGGAGCGGGCCCTCTACTACGACGCCATGAAGAACCAGAGGGGGAGCACCAAGCTCCCCGCCGGGTTCTTGAAGAACGGGGAGGTGGCCTACCTGAACCTGGAGTTCCTGAACGGGGTCAAGGGGGGGCACGTCAACATCTCCGGCATCAGCGGAGTGGCGGCCAAGACCAGCTACGCCACCTTTCTCCTGAAAAGCCTTCTGGAAAGCGGGGTCCTCGAGGACGCCCACCAGGCCAGGGTCCTCCTCTTCAACGTCAAGGGGGAGGACCTCTTCTTCCTGGACAAGCCCAACGCCCGCCTGCAGGAGAAGGACCGGGCGGAGTACGCCCGCCTGGGCCTTCCCGCCACCCCCTTCCAGAGCGTGGCCTTCATGGCCCCGCCCAAGAAGGAGGGGTACGTGCCCGACCTGGACACCCGCCTCGAGGGCGTGCGGGCCTACCACTGGGACCTGGTCCAGTTCTGCCAGAGGGGGCTTCTCCCCTTCCTCTTCGCCGACCGCTCGGCCATGACCAACCTGGGCTTCCTCCTGGCCCACGTGACGGAAAAGCTAAAGGAGCTGGCCCAGGGGCAGAAGGGGCCTAGCCTCCTGGTGGAGGACTGGCCGGAGGAGGACCTGCCCGAGGAGGTGCGCTTTGACCAGTTGGGCAAGGTACGCCTCAAGACCTTCGCCCAGCTGGTGCGCTACGTGGAGTACAAGCTCCTGGGCCCGGAGACGGGGGAGGGCGAGGGGGACAGGAGGTGGACGGCCCGGCAGGCCCGGCCCACCCTCGAGGCCTTCGTCCGCCGCCTGCGCTCAAGCGTGGAGAACCTGAGCCACCTGGTCCGGGGAGACCGCCCCGGCAACCCCCCGGACCCCCTCAAGGGGGAGCAGGTCCACGTGGTGGACCTGGCCAAGCTCTCCCCCCAGGGCCAGATGTTCGTGGTGGGAAGCCTCCTCAAAGACCTCTTTGAGCGCAAGGAGCGGGGGCAGTACCGGGGCCGGGTCTTCATCGTCCTGGACGAGCTCAACAAGTACGCCCCCCGGGAGGAGGAAAGCCCCATCAAGGACATACTCCTGGACATCGCCGAAAGGGGCCGCTCCTTGGGGGTCATCCTGATCGGGGCCCAGCAGACGGCGAGCGAGGTGGAACGAAGGGTGGTGGGGAACGCCGCCATCCGAGTGGTGGGCCGCCTGGACGCCGCCGAGGCGGAAAGGCCCGAGTACCGCTACCTGCCCACCTCCTTCCGCCAGCGGGCCCTCATCCTCCCCCAGGGGGCGGTGATCCTCCACCAGCCGGAGATCCCCGTGCCCCTCCTCCTCCGCTTCCCCTTCCCCGCCTGGGCCACCAAGCGGGAAGAGGTCTTGGAGGACAACTCCGCCGAGGCTTTGAGGCGGGAGTTTTTCTAGGGGAAAGCGGGCATCATACCACCCCCGGCAAAAGGTTCTTTGGGGAAGTTACCAGGCATGGTGGGCCGAGGGAAACAGGCCACAAGGGTATCAAGGGCACCTCTTCGCCCCCGAATCCCGTGCGCCCGGGAGTATGCTGGCCCTGTATGAAGACGACCCCGCTCTACCAGGCCCACCTGCGCCACGGGGGGCGCATGGTGGCGTTCGCGGGCTACGCCCTGCCCCTCCAGTACACCTCCATCGTGGAGGAGCACCTGGCCGTGCGGAGGAAGGCCGGCCTCTTTGACGTGAGCCACATGGGGGAGTTCCTGATCCGGGGCGAGGAGGCCCTGCCCTTTCTGCAGTGGGCCACGGTCAACGACGTGGGCAAGCTCAAGGTGGGCCGGGCCCAGTACTCCATGCTCCCCAGCGAAAGGGGCGGCGTGGTGGACGACATCTACCTCTACCGCCTGGGCGAGGCGGTTTACCTGATGGTGGTCAACGCCGCCAACATCGCCAAGGACCTGGACCACCTGAAGGCCCTGGCCCGGGGTTTCCGGGTGGAGGTGGAAGACGTTTCCGAGGCCACCGCCCTTCTGGCCCTCCAGGGGCCCGAGGCGGCGGCGATCCTCCAGAGCCTCACCGGGGTGGACCTCTCCGCCCGCAGGAAGAACGACGTCTTTGAGGCCCAGGTGGCGGGGCGTCCCGCCCGCCTGGCCCGCACCGGCTACACCGGCGAGGACGGCTTTGAGCTCTTCCTGGCCCCCGAGGACGCCGAGGCGGTCTTTGAGGCCCTTCTGGCGGCGGGGGCGAGGCCCTGTGGCCTTGGGGCCCGGGACACCCTGAGGCTCGAGGCGGGCTTTCCCCTCTACGGCCACGAGCTCACCGAGGCCACCAACCCCCTCTGCACCCCCTGGGCCTGGGTGGTGAAGAGGGAAAAGGACTTTTTAGGCAAGGAGGCCATGCTCGCCTCGCCCTGCCGGAAAAAGCTTGTGGGCCTGGTCCTGGAGACGGGGATTCCCCGGGAGGGCTACGCCGTCCTTTCCGAAAAGGGCCCCGTGGGCCGGGTGACCAGCGGGGGCTACTCCCCGCTTCTGGAGAAGGGGATCGCCCTGGCCTACGTGGAAAAGGAGGCCGAGGGCCCCTTCTTCGTGGAGGTCAGGGGGCGGGCCGTCCCCGCCTCCCTTAGCCCGCTGCCCTTTGTGCCGCTAAAATAGCGGGGGTTAGGAGGCGCTATGGACATACCCAAGGACCGCTTTTACACCAAGACCCATGAGTGGGCCCTGCCCGAGGGGGACACGGTGCTGGTGGGCATCACCGACTACGCCCAGGACGCCTTGGGGGACGTGGTCTACGTGGAGCTTCCCCAGGTGGGGCGGGTGGTGGAGGCCGGGGAGGCCGTGGCCGTGGTGGAGAGCGTGAAGACCGCCTCCGACATCTACGCCCCCGTGGCGGGGGAGGTGGTGGAGGTGAACCAGGCCCTGGAGAAGACCCCGGAGCTCATCAACCAGGACCCCTACGGGGAGGGCTGGATCTTCCGCCTGAGGCCCCGGGACATGGCCGACCTGGACGGCCTTCTGGACGCCGAGGGCTACCAGGCGACGCTGGAAAACGCCTAGGAGGTGCCGTGGGTCTGGCGGGCCTTCCCCGCGCCCGCGCCTTGGGGCGGGAAGGCCCCTCTGTGGCCCCGGGTCCAATGGCCCGGGGGCTTTGTTGAGAGGATGGCGTTATGGATTACACGCCCCACACGGAAGAGGAGATCCGGGCCATGCTGGAGAAGGTGGGGGTGGGGGCCCTGGAGGACCTCTACGCCCACCTGCCCGAGGAGATCCTAAACCCCCCCATCCACCTCCCCGACCCCATGCCGGAGTGGGCGGTTCTGGAGGAGCTTTCCCGCCTGGCCGGGGAAAACCTTCCCGCCAGAAAGGCCTTTTTGGGGGGCGGGGTCCGCTTCCACCACGTTCCCCCCGTGGTCCAGGCCCTGGGGAGCCGGGGCGAGTTCCTGACCGCCTACACCCCCTACCAGCCCGAGGTGAGCCAGGGGGTCCTGCAGGCCACCTTTGAGTACCAGACCATGATGGCCGAGCTCACCGGCCTGGAGGTCTCCAACGCCTCCATGTACGACGGCTCCACCGCCCTGGCGGAAGGGGTGCTCCTGGCCCTTCGGGAGACGGGGAGGATGGGGGTTCTGGTCTCCCAGGGGGTTCATCCCGAGTACCGGGAGGTCCTCAAGACCTACCTGGAGGCGGTGGGGGCCAGCCTGGGCACCATCCCGCTGGAAGGGGGAAGGACGCCCCTGGTGGAGGTGCCCGAGGAGGTGGGGGCGGTGGTGGCCCAGAACCCCAACTTCCTTGGGGCCCTCGAGGACCTCGCCCCCTTGGCCGAGGCCGCCCACCGGGCCGGGGCCCTCTTCGTGGCCGTGGTGGACCCCCTCTCCCTGGCCCTGCTCAAGCCCCCCGGGGCCTACGGGGCCGACATCGCCGTGGGGGACGGCCAGACCCTGGGCCTGCCCCTGGGCTTTGGCGGGCCCCACTTCGGCTTTCTGGTCACCAAGAAGGCCTTCGTCCGCCAGCTTCCCGGGCGGTTGGTCTCGGAGACCGTGGACGTGGAGGGGAAGCGGGGCTTTATCCTCACCCTTCAGGCCCGGGAGCAGTACATCCGGCGGGCCAAGGCCAAGAGCAACATCACCACCAACGCACAGCTCACCGCCCTCATGGGGGCCATGTACCTGGCGGCCTTGGGGCCCGAGGGCCTGAAGGAGGTGGCCCTGAAGGGGGTCTATATGGCCCACCGCCTCCAGGAGCTCCTCCTCACCCTCCCCGGGGTGGAGGCCTTCACCCCCAAGCCCTTCTTCCAGGAGTTCGCCCTGAGGCTTCCCAAAGACCCCCTGGAGGTGCGGAGGGCCCTCGCCAGGCGGGGCTTCCACGGGGCCACGCCCGTGCCCCGGGAGTACGGGGAAAACCTGGCCCTCTTCGCCGCCACCGAGCTCCACGAAGAGGAGGACCTCCTGGCCTTCCGGGAGGCCCTGAAGGAGGCGCTATGGACTACCCGCTGATCTACGAGCGTAGCCGGAAAGGCCGGCGCGGCCTCAGGCTGGTGAAGGCCGTGCCCAAGGCGGAAGACCTCATCCCCAAAGGCTTCCTGCGGGAGGCTCCTCCCCGCCTCCCCGAGGTGGACGAGCTCACCCTGGTGCGCCACTACACCGGGCTTTCCCGCCGCCAGGCGGGGGTGGACACCACCTTCTACCCCTTGGGAAGCTGCACCATGAAGTACAACCCCAAGCTCCACGAGGAGGCGGCCCGCCTCTTCGCCCACCTCCACCCCTACCAGGACCCGGCCACGGTCCAGGGGGCTTTGAGGCTCATGTGGGAGCTGGGGGAGTACCTGAAGGCCCTCACCGGCATGGAGGCCATCACCCTGGAGCCCGCCGCCGGGGCCCACGGGGAGCTCACGGGGATCCTCATCATCCGGGCCTACCACGAGGACCGGGGGGAGGGGAGGACGAGGCGGGTGGTCCTGGTGCCCGACTCGGCCCACGGCTCCAACCCCGCTACCGCCAGCATGGCCGGCTACCAGGTGAAGGAGGTCCCCTCGGGGCCCGACGGGGAGGTGGACCTCGAGGCCCTGAAGCGGGAGCTCTCCCCCCACGTGGCCGCCATCATGCTGACCAACCCCAACACCCTGGGCCTCTTTGAGAGGCGGATCCTGGAGATCTCCCGCCTGGCCAAGGAGGCGGGGGTCCAGCTCTACTACGACGGGGCCAACCTGAACGCCATCGTGGGCTGGGCCAGGCCCGGGGACATGGGCTTTGACGTGGTCCACCTGAACCTGCACAAGACCTTCACCGTGCCCCACGGGGGCGGGGGGCCGGGTTCGGGCCCCGTGGGGGTCAAGGCCCACCTGGCCCCCTACCTGCCCGTGCCCACGGTGGAGCGGGGGGCGGAGGGCTTCTACCTCTCCTTTGACCGCCCAAAGAGCATCGGGCGGGTCAGGAGCTTCCACGGGAACTTCCTGGCCCTGGTGCGGGCCTGGGCCTACATCCGCACCCTGGGGCTTCCTGGCCTCAAGAAGGCCGCCGCCCTTTCCGTGCTCAACGCCCGCTACCTGAAGGAGCTTTTGAAGGAGCGGGGCTACCGGGTGCCCTACGACGGCCCCACCATGCACGAGTTCGTGGCCCAGCCCCCCCAGGGCTTCCGGGCCCTGGACATCGCCAAGGGGCTTTTGGAGCTGGGCTTCCACCCGCCCACGGTCTACTTCCCCCTCATCGTCAAGGAGGCCCTCATGGTGGAGCCCACGGAGACCGAGAGCAAGGAGACCCTCGAGGCCTTCGCCGAGGCCATGGGCGAGCTTCTGAGCAAGCCCAAGGAGTGGCTGGAAAACGCCCCCTACACCACCCCAGTCCGCCGCCTGGACGAGCTCAGGGCCAACAAGACCCCCAAGCTCACCTACTTTGACGAGGCCTAAAGCCCGAAGTACCGCCTGGCCTCGGCCACATCCTGGGCGATCTGGGCCTTCAGGTCCTCCAGGGAGGGGAAGTGCCTTTCTTCCCGTAGCCTCTTCAGGAAGCGCACCCGCACCTCCTCCCCGTAGAGCTCCCCCAAAAAGCCCAGGAGGTGGACCTCAAGCCGCCTTTCCTCGCCGCCCAAGGTGGGCCGAAAGCCCACGTTGGCCACGCCCTTGTAGCGGCCAAAGGCCCCCTCGGCCTCCACGGCGTAGACCCCGGGGGGGAGGACCTTCAGGGGGTGAACGGCCAGGTTGGCGGTGGGAAAGCCCAGCTTCCGCCCCATCCGGTCCCCCTCCACCACCACCCCGTAGGCGCTGTAGGGCCTTCCCAAAAGGTGCCGGGCCTCCTCCACCTGGCCCGCCTTGAGGAGGTCCCGGATGCGGCTGCTTTTCACCGGCTCCCCCCCAAGCTCCAAGAGGGGGATGAGGCGCACCGGGGCCACCTTCTTTAGGCCTTCCGGCGTCCCGGCCCGCCCCTGGCCGAAGCGGAAGTCCTCGCCCACGTAGATGGCCTCGGCCTCCAAGGCCCTAAGGTCCTCCAGAAAGGCCTCGGCGCTCCTTTGGGCGAAGGCCTCGTTGAAGGGGACCGCCAGGATCAGCTCCACCCCCAAAGACCTCAGGGCCTCCACCTTCTCCTCCAGGTCCATCAAAAACCCCTCCCCCCGGGTGAAGACCTTGGTGGGGGGGTCAAAGGTGTAGACGAGAAGGGGCAGGCGGCGGGCCTTGGCCTCGGAGAGGGCCTGGCGCAGGAGGTGCTGGTGGCCCAAGTGCACCCCGTCAAAGGAGCCCACGGCCACCACCTTGGGCCCCTTGGGGACGTCAGCGACCTCGGAGAAAAGCATGGTAGTAGAGGACCCCCACGATCCCCGTGGCCGAGAACTCCAACTCGCCCCGCCGGTGCCGGAAAAGGGCCTCCTCGGGGGGCATCCAGACCACTTCTATGGCCTCGTCCTTGTCGGGAGTGGCTTGGACCTCTTCCAGGTTTTCCGCTAGGAAGACGTGGGTCTTCTCGTCGGTGAAGCCGGGGGAGACGTAGTAGCTGAAGAGGTAGGTGAGGTCTCCCTTTAGCCCCGTTTCCTCGGCCAGCTCCCTCCGGGCGGCCTCGAGGGGGTCCTCGCCCGGCTCTATGAGCCCGGCGGGGATCTCCAAGGGGGCGAGGCCGACGGCGGGGCGCATCTGGCGCACGAAGAGCATCCGGCCTTCCTTCAGGGCGATGACGGCCACGGCGGGCTTGTGCTCCACGATCTCGTAAGGGCCCTGAAGGGCCAGGTTCAGGATGCGGCCCCGGTAGAGGTAGGTGCGCTCCACAAGCCCATGTTACGGGAAAGGCGGGGCTGGTTACCGTTCCGTAACCCAATCATCTATTTCACCCCTCAACGGGGCGATGACGATGGGCCGCTTCCCCCTTCAGCGACCCATGGCTCGTAGACCAGCCCAAGAGGGCTGTTCCGCCGCCAGAGGAGTCTCCAGGGGCGTCACTTCCCGCCGAACTGGCGGTAGGGCCC
>Ga0080007_1101891_pt1 | contig 36830 bp, 35 predicted proteins | sample OctOCTMetagenome_FD_69210 | JGI IMG/M metagenome (GOLD analysis project Ga0080007, IMG submission 69210) | Hot spring and microbial mat streamer communities from Octopus Spring Streamers, Yellowstone National Park, USA - OCT_B (SPADES... | ecosystem: Environmental > Aquatic > Thermal springs >...
GAAAAAATAATCCTCTTGAAGATGAACTTGAAACAATATCAAAAATCTTCGGGAAAAATGTATTGAAAACAAAATGGGAAGACCTTCCAGAAAAAGTAAAAAGAGCAATTTTATATGGTGAGGGTGTAGATGGGTTTGAAGGAGTAATAAATTACTTGTGGGAAAGATATAATGAGGGATATTGGTGGGAAGTTGAAAGATACATAACATCTTCTGTGTGTGAAACTTGTAATGGAGCAAGACTCAAAAAGGAAGCTCTTTCCGTTCTTATAAATCAGAAAAACATAAACGATGTTGTAAATATGACGGTTGAGCAAGCCCTTGAATTCTTCAAAAACTTGGAATTTGACGAACAAAGAAAAGAAATAGCAGAAAGGATTTTGGCAGAAATAATATCAAGACTTGAATTCATAAAAGATGTAGGACTTGGATACCTTGAACTTTCTCGTGAGTCATCAACTCTATCAAGCGGAGAATCTCAAAGGTTAAAACTCGCAGCCCAACTTGGTTCGAAACTTACAGGAGTACTATATGTTCTTGATGAACCTACATGTGGATTACATCCGCGTGATGTTTCAAAACTAATAACAACCCTGAAAAAATTAAGAGATCTTGGAAATTCAGTGATTGTAGTAGAACACGATAGAGAAACTATGGAATCATCAGACCTTATAATAGATCTTGGAGAAGGTGGAGGAATTTATGGAGGAAAAGTTGTTTTTTATGGAACGCCGGAGGAGGCAAAGAAAAATCCAAAAGAAAACTCTTTAACTTGTCAGTATCTTTCCGGTAAAAGAGATATTCCGTTTCCTGAAAAAAGGAAGGAGCCGGATGGAAGATGGATAGTTCTCAAAGGTGCAAAAGGAAGGAACTTAAAAAATATAACCGTGAGATTCCCTGTGGGACTATTCATATGTGTATCCGGCGTTTCAGGCTCTGGAAAATCTTCTCTTGTAGTAGATACACTTTATCCAGCTTTAAAGAAAGCTCTGCATGGCGATGGAGCGGAAAAACCTCTTGAATACGATGACATAGAAGGAATTCAATATATAGATAAAGTTATTTTGGTTGATCAGTCTCCAATAGGTAGGACACCAAGGTCAAATCCAGCAACATATACAGGAGTATTTACTCCAATAAGAGAACTCTTTGCGTCTTTACCGGAATCAAGAGCAAGAGGTTATACGATTTCAAGGTTTTCTTTCAACGTTCCAGGTGGAAGATGTGAGGAATGTAGAGGAGAAGGTTTTATAAAAGTTGAGATGCATCTTTTACCCGATATATTTGTAAAATGTAGAGCATGTCAAGGGAAAAGATTCAACAGAGAAACTCTTGAAATAAGATTTAGGGGTAAGAACATAGCTGACATTCTTGATATGACAGTTGATGAAGCGATTGAGTTTTTTGCAAATCAACCTTTCATAAGAGAAAAGCTCCAAGTAATTCAAGATATTGGTTTAGGATATATAAAGCTTGGACAACCAGCAACAACACTATCTGGTGGTGAAGCACAAAGAGTGAGACTTGCAAAGGAACTTTCAAAAAAACCCTCCGGCAAAACCCTATATATATTAGATGAACCAACAACCGGACTTCACTTTGAAGATATAAGAAAACTTATACAAGTTTTAAGAAGGCTCGTTGATATGGGAAACACCGTGATAGTTATAGAACATAACTTAGATGTGATAAAAGTAGCAGATTGGGTAATAGACCTGGGACCAGAAGGCGGAGAAAAAGGAGGATATCTTATTGCAGAGGGACCTCCTGAGAAAATTGCTGAAACAGAAGTTTCATACACAGGTCTCTTTTTAAGAAAAGCCCTTGAAAGCAAAACAAATTAGGTCTAAAAGATAGATAAGCACTTGCTGATTATTTCTTTACTATTCTTGACACTTCACAAATGAAATTTTACGCAAAGCATTTGTTCGAAATTGTAAAAATATAAAGATATATAAAAACATGGGAATGGCATTAGAAATTAAAGAATTAACAGGGATACTGAGAAATGTTTTTCAGATGGTTTTTGAGAGGCTAAAAAGCAAGAACATAACTGAAAAATCATTGGATAAAGAAGTACTAGGGATTTTAGAAAATTATGAGATCATCAAAGAAAACTTAAAATTAAAGTTTTCAGAACCAAAGGATGAAATTTACAAAGCAGAAAAAGGAAGAACTCCTTATGACATTCTCTGTTATGGTAAAATAAATAAGAAAGATGTTAAAATCTTCATTAACAATAAGTTTGGCAACTTATACAGCAACACTCGTAACGATATTACGACATATAATAATCTTATAAGACTATATTTAGATATTAAACAGCAAAGATTGAAAAGTGAAATAACTATTGACAGAAATAAAATTTATAAAAGAGTTATAGGAAAGGAGATTATATCTTATGGAGTTTTCGTTTTTGATAGTCAAAAAAGAGACTTTAATTTCTTTCTTCTGGAAGAAATAGAGGAAAAGCTTTATATTAATCCTCGCAATACAATGTTTCAGGTAAAATATAGCCCTCAAATATCTAAAACACCTTTGGACTATTATTCCTTCATAATTAAGTTGATAGATGCTATTATTGGTTCGTTAAGCAAGAGTAAAGCCTCAATAGAAACAGAAATACTCATTCTGCAAACTATAAAACAGCAAATTATATCAATAAGGGAAAAAGAAGATGAGTAAGAGAATCAGTTTTGTTGAAACCCCAAGAGAGATTGCTAGATTAATGGTAAAATTATCTACAATACAAAAAGACGAGCCGGTTTTAGATACAGGATGTGGTAATGGAATTTTTCTTGAAGTCTTGAAAGAAGAAGGATATAAGAATATTTTAGGAATTGAAATAGATGAAGAATTATATAAAACTTGTATATCAAAAGGATTTAGAGTAGTACTTGGAGACTTTTTAAGTTATGAATTCAAAGAGCAGTTTGGTTTAATTATTGGAAATCCTCCGTATGCTCATTTTAATCAGTTGCCAAAACAAATATCAGAAAATGTCAGGAAAATTATTGGAACATCAGAAGGGGATATATACTACGCTTTTATAGTAAAATCAATAAACCTCCTGAAAGAAGGAGGAGAACTAATATATATTGTTCCATATCATTTTTTTTATAACACATATGCAAAGATTGTCAGAGAACACATTTTAAAAAATGGGAAAATAGAATTAGTTATAGACCTTGATGAGATTCGCTTGTTCAAGGGAGAAAATCCAGAAACAATTATTTTTAAATTTAAGAAGGGATTTTTCAATTTAAGTAGAGAGAAAATAAAAATCTTGAACATAAAGGTAAAAAAAATAACGCCATCTGAAATAATGATAACCGCAAATGAAACTTTGAATAACAAAAGTTCTAATAAGATATGGAATTACAAAGAAATAAATCATTTTACTACCCCTGCAATCTGGTCATCTTATTTACCAAGTTCAATTTCTCAATCCCCTCAATTTCCTTCGGTTAAACTTAAAGAAATTGCAAAGGTTGGGGTAGGTCCTGTTTCGGGATTTGATAAAGCTTTTTTAATTTCAGAGGAAGAGTTTTTGAAGTTAAATGAAAAAGAAAAAGCATTAGTGAAAAAATTTGTGAAAGCAAAGAACTGTGTGCGATTTATAACGCAAGGATATTATTACTACATCTTGATTGAAGACAAAATGAGCGAAGACGAGCTGAAAAGTGAATATCCAAACATATATTCAAAATTATCAAAATTCAAAAATGCCCTGTCTAATCGCTACCTTCCAGAGGGAAAAAAATGGTTTCACTGGCAAGCTTTGAGAAATTATAATTTCCTTACTTCAAATCTATTGAAAAAAAGAATTTATGTCCCAGCCCTAGATAGAAAACCGTACAATCGCTTCAGTTTAGGAGAAGAAAATTTCCTCCCCTCCTCTGATGTGATTTTCATTCAGCCATATAAAGATAATGATATTTTGTTCCTTTTAGGATTCTTAAATAGCCAATTTTTCAGAGATTACTATCTTTCTAATGGTGGAAGAAGAGGGGGAAGAGTGGCTTTTACCCAAAGAATTTTGGAAGAAATAAGAATCCCATTATTTTCTACTGACGAAAAAGAAAAAATTAAAAATATAACGAAGGAAATAATAGATAAATTAAAGAAAGGAGAAAACACCGAAAAAGAAGAAAAGAAAATAGAACAAATAATTTATGAGAGCATCAGGTCCCAAAAATTTGAAAACATATTACTTTTCAACTTGTAATTAGGTATCTTATTGCAGAGGGACCTCCTGAAATTGTAAGTGAAACAGAAGGTTCATACACAGGATTTTTTCTGCGAAAAGTTCTCTATCATAGCTCTCACTTTTGATTCAATTTTATTCCTCTTCTTTCTTCCAGTCTTTTTAACATTTCATTCCTTATATTTTCGTTGAACACATCAGGAAATTCATTTTTCAATATAGCTTCTGCATGCAAAATAGCTGATGAATAAAATTGCGGGGTAAAATACAAGAAAATCCGACAGTAGAGAATACCTTTTTTTTCATCAATAAATGTATCCTGAACTTCAGTTTTTTCCATGAACTCTTTGGCTAAATCTTCACTAAGTTTCCTGAGAAAAGCTTCTTCGTTTTGTTTTATAAGTCCGCCGAACACATCTTTTAGTTCAGCGTGTAAAACAAATTTCAACTTCGCCTTAGCCTCTGTATCACACTTGACCCGAGCAACAGATATAGATGGATAAACAGAGACAACTGCACTTACGAATGCCTTGTTTCTATCTATCATCAGCTCAAAAGTTATCCATTCCGGAGCGACTTCCTTTGTTGCGCATTTTAATAAAACAAACAAAAAAATAAGTGAAGAGAAAGAGAAAAAAGGAATATTTTTCTCACATTTCATATAGAAAATTATAAAAATTTTAAATATATCAGAAAAATAGGAGCAGAAAAAGAAGATAAAGGGAATGTTGATGGAAGCGAGACAATATGAGATCGCTTTTTGATTTAGTAGAGATAGCAGCAAGTTTTGTAATTCTTTCTATTTCCTTCATAATATTGGTTCTTTCAGCAAATATCACTCAGGAAAAATTAAAAAAGATAAAGGAATTATCCCAGGAAAGTGGAGAATTAATTGAAATAACATTAAAGTACTCCTGCTACCTTCCTACTCAGAGACGAGTTAGTACTTATACTGGGGCAGAATTCAAATGTGGAGATGGGAATATAGAAAAGATAAAATGAGCAAAAAGAAAATAAAGAATAATCAAACAGAAAATAACGAATAAATCAAACGAATTTATGATGTTTCTATGTTTGAGCTTTTAAGAATCTCAATTTTTTCAGCATTCTTTTTTGCCTTCTTATTTCAATTCACATTTATTTCCAGAAAAATTGTAGAGGTAATAAAAAGTATCAAAGATATTGAGGAGCTAACTTATTTTTCATTCATGATAAGAGAAGATGTTCTCAAAGCGAAAAGTATTTCATTAGATGGAGATAAGATCCAATCGCTCGGATTTATGATGTCGTTATCTGATAAAGAAAACGATTCTCAGTGGGGAATAATAAAAACTTGTCAAGATGGAGAGGCTCATATTTTCAATCTAAATCCGTCAAGCCAGATTTTTGTTTTAGGAGAAGACGGTTCTATAATAACAAAAAATGTCCTTGCGAAAACCAAAATAAAGACTGATGAGTTTTTGGTATATTTTACAGACTGCAATTTCCTGCGTGAAGGAAATTTGGTATTTTCTGATCTTTACAAAGTAAGTTGGTACTCACAATTTGGTAAAATATATAGAGAAGTGGAAAGATACTATGATGGAAAAGTTTCAAAATCAAAATTTTTTGTGGGCAAAGGAGAAATAAAAACAGAAGATGGGAAAATAGTCAAAATTTCAAAAGGAGGGAATGAAATTACTTTCTCTGTAAAGTAAGGGGCCCGTGAGGGCTTTATTTTGATCTTTCTTTCGGCTTTACGCCGGTGCCCTGGGCCCCGAACATAAAAAACCCCCTACCCCCAATTAAAAAATATTAATCATAACTTTGCTTTTTTCCCCTGAATTTGAAATCTATAACGAATAGCAAATTTCATATAGATTTCTCAGAAGATTAAACTTAAAAGAAATATAGCAGGGGAAGAGAAACGAATGTGACAAAAAAGAGAAAGAAGATAAAAATAGATTGGTAAACCAAACTATGCTTATGTATGAAAAAGAATATGATGTAATAGTCGTTGGAGGGGGTCATGCAGGTTGTGAAGCAGCTCTTGCTGCTGCAAGAATGGGATGTAAAACACTCCTACTCACAAGTGATATAGAAAAAATAGCTCAAATGTCATGTAATCCATCAATAGGGGGTTTGGGGAAAGGACATCTTGTCAGAGAAATAGATGCGCTCGGGGGTGAGATGGGCAAAAACACAGATAAAACCGGAATTCATTTCAAAAGACTTAATACTTCAAAAGGACCCGCAGTAAGAGGGACTCGGGCTCAGTGTGACAGAACTCTTTATAGACAACAGATGCAGAAAACTTTGTGGCAAACTCCAAACCTTGAAATAAAGCTTGGGCATGTCGTAGATATATGGGTTGAAGAAAAAAACGGAAAAAGGAAAGTAAGAGGTGTAAAGATAGACTTGGGCATTGTATTTTTAGCAAAAACTGTTGTAATATCAACAGGAACATTTCTTGGAGGAAAAATTTTCATCGGGCACGATTCATTAGAAGGGGGAAGACTCGGAGAAAAACCATCAATAGGTCTCTCTGAATCTTTAAGGAAACTTGGATTCAAGTTAGGTAGATTGAAAACTGGAACACCAGCAAGACTTGATGCTAATACAATTGATTTCTCTTCTCTCCAAAAAGAAGAATCAGATTATCCCCCGCCTCACTTTTCCTTTTCAACAAAAAAAATAACTCAAAAGCTAATTCCAGTTTATATAACTCATACAACACCTGAAACTCACAAAATAATTCTTGAAAATCTCACGAGGTCTGCAATGTACGGTGGTTTGATAAAAGGAATAGGTGTAAGGTATTGTCCATCAATTGAAGATAAAGTTGTAAGGTTTGGACACAGAGATAAACATATAGTTTTCCTTGAACCAGATGGCTACGATACAAGAGAAATTTATCCAGCTGGCATATCAACGAGTTTGCCATACGATGTTCAGCTCAAATTTTTGAGAACAATTCCAGGACTTGAAAAAGTTGAGATAATAAGACCTGCTTATGCTGTGGAATATGATTTTTCCGATCCAACTCAACTTTATCATACACTTGAAACAAAACTTGTAGAGGGATTATTCTTTGCGGGACAGATAAATGGGACAACGGGTTATGAGGAAGCAGCAGCTCAAGGTCTTATTGCAGGAATAAATGCAGCTTTGAAAGCAAAAGGAGAAGAACCAATAATAATTCCACGAGAAAAAGCTTATATCGGAATACTTATAGATGACCTTGTGGTGAAGGGAACAGACGAACCTTATAGAATGTTCACATCAAGAGCAGAGTTCAGGTTGCTTTTGCGTGAAGATAACGCAGACCTGAGATTAAGAGAAATAGGTAGGAAATTAGGACTTGTTTCAGATGAAGAATGGAGAGAATTTTGTGAGAAGAAAAAGAAAATAGAAAAGCTTCTTGAAATTCTTGAATCAAAAAAGATAACTCCAAAGAGAGAAAATGTTGAGAAACTCAAAGAATTAGGAATTGAAGGAGAGCTTTCAAAGCCACTGACCTTAAAAGATTTACTCAAAAGACCTGGAGTAAGCATTGATAAACTCAAATATTTCGCAAATGAAATTGATGAGTTTGATGAAGAAGTAAAAGAAGAAGTAGAAATATCTGTAAAATATGAAGGATACATAAATCAGGAGATTGAAAGGGCACGGTATTTAAGGCAACTTGAAAAGTGGAAAGTTCCCGATGATCTTGATATAGATTCCATTCCAACCTTATCAAATGAGATAAAAGAGAAGCTAAAAAAATATGCACCTTCTAACCTGCGTGAAGCGAGCTTGATCCCAGGAATGACCCCAGCCGCAATTTTGAACCTACAAATATACATAAAATACCACCAAGAAGAAAAAAGAAAAGTTTCGTTTTAAAGTCTCATTAATGGAGCAGATCTCCTTTCTTCTGAAACTGATAGAGGAGAAAAAAATAAAAAAGAAAAAACAAGGAGAGGAAAAACAATTAGAGGAAAAAGAACAAGGAGGATCAGGAAAGTCAGAACTTGAATCACCAGAAAGCGAATCATTAAAATTAATGTGGAGTGAAACTTCAAATGGAATAAAATTTTTAAAAGCCCTCTCCCCCTCCCAGAAAATAGTCATAATAGCAGAAGTAAAAAAAGCTTCACCCTCTGCTGGGAAAATAAAAGAAACTGATGTTGTAGAACAGGCAAAAATTTATCAGAAGGGAGGAGCAGACGCAATTTCTGTTCTGACAGAGGAAAATTATTTTGGAGGTTCAAAAGATGATCTTTTCAAAGTTGCAAAATCCATAAATCTTCCGGTATTGAGAAAAGACTTCATAATATACGAAGATGAAATTTATGAGACAAAAAAATTGGGAGCAAGTTCAATTTTACTTATATCAGAAGCACTTGAACACAAGAAACTTGAAGAATTTATAAAATTAACTCAAAATGTAAATCTTGAACCTCTTGTCGAGTGCTTTTCAGAAGAAGGAATGGAAAAAATAATTAAACTGAAAAACCAACCAAAAATCATCGGGATAAACAGCAGAAATTTACACACGCTTGAAGTTGATCTCAATAGAATAAAACAAATCTATAAAAAGTTCAGGAAATTTCTTGAAAACAAAATAGTTGTTGCCGAAAGTGGAATCAAAACAAAAAAAGATATATCATCAATAGTGAAAGAAGGAATAACAAGATTTCTTATAGGAGAAACTTTGATGAAATCTGAAAACCCAGCAGAAACTATAAAGGAATTCAAATCCGCTTTCTCTGAACAAAAATAGATATCACACCAGAAATTACCAAAATTTTGCACAACAGACAAAAAAACGAGTAAATTAAAGTGATATGACAGAAGCAAGAAAAATTAAGATAGAAGCTCAAAGAATGACAGGAGCAAAAATAATAGTTGAAACTCTCAAAAGACTTGGAATAGACACTATATTCGGTCTGCCGGGAGGAGTTGTCCTTTTGCTTTATGACGAGCTTATGAAAGATGGGAAAATAAGGCATATTCTTGTAAGGCACGAGCAAGGTGCAACTCATATGGCGGAAGGATATGCAAGAGCATCAGGCAAACCAGGGGTAGTTCTGGTAACATCAGGTCCCGGAGCTACTAATACAGTAACTGGGATTGCAGACGCTTATATGGATTCTGTTCCTTTATTTGTAATGACCGGACAAGTTCCAACCTACTATATGGGAAACGACGCTTTCCAGGAAACAGATTCTGTTGGCATAACGCGTCCAATAACAAAATACAATGTAGTAGTAACCAAAACAGAAATGCTCTCATACGAACTTACAAAAGCGTATCAGATATGTCAGATGGGAAGACCAGGTCCAGTTGTAGTAGATCTGCCAAAAGATGTTATAACTGCTGAAACAGAATTTATTTTCCCAGAGAAAATCAATATACCAGAAAAATTCAAGTACGAAGGAAATGAAAAGCAAATAAGAATTGCAGTAGAGACTCTGCTCAAATCCGAAAAACCGATAATATATGGAGGGGGCGGAATAATAGCATCGGGAGCTCATGAAGAACTTGAAGAGCTCGTAGATATTCTTGGAATTCCAGTAACTTTAACTCTTATGGGACTTGGTGGATTTGATGGAACAAGACCGGAATTTTTAGGCATGCTCGGAATGCACGGAACTTACACAGCTAACATGGCAATAAACAACTCTGATTTGGTTTTCGCAGTAGGTGCAAGATTTGATGACAGAGTTACAGGAAATGTAGAATATTTTGCCCCGCTCGCAAAAATAATACATATAGATATAGATCCAGCCTCAATATCAAAGAACATAGATATAGACATACCAATTGTTGGAGATGCAAAAAATGTACTTAAAAAAATGATTCAAATAATAAAAAGTGAAGTTCCAAAATCTGAGATAAAGAAATTCAGAGAAAGGATTGAGCCTTGGTGGATGAAAATAAGAGAGTGGCAGAAAAAATTTCCTCTTACATACCAGAAATCTCAAAACATAATAAAGCCCCAGGAACTAATAGAAACAACTTATGAGCTCACAAAAAATGAAAGTGTGATAATAACAACAGACGTTGGACAACATCAGATGTGGGCAGCTCAGTACTACAAAATAAGAGAACCAAGAACATGGATAACCTCCGGAGGACTTGGTACCATGGGTTTTGGATTCCCCGCAGCAATAGGAGCAAAAATTGCAAAACCTTCAAAACTTGTTATATGTTTCGCAGGAGACGGAAGTTTCCAGATGAATATGCAAGAACTTGCCACAGCAGTGGAAGAGAAAGTGGGAGTTAGAGTAATAATTTTCAATAATGGAGGACACGGGATGGTTGCACAGTGGCAGAGAAAGTTTTATGGGGGAAGATATGCGGCATCCCGGTTTCGAGTTCAACCAGACTACAAAAAACTCGCAGAAGCTTTTGGAGCAATAGGCTACAAAATAGAGCATCCATCTGAGCTCAAAGAAAAGCTAAAAAAAGCTATATTTGAAGAACCAGAGGATATCCCGGTAATAATAGATGTGAAAGTTGATCCAGAAGAAGATGTTTATCCTATGGTTCCTCCCGGTTCGCCTCCAACAGAAATGCTTCTTTCATAACAATTGAGGAAAGCTCTTTTTCATCAAAAATATTTAAAATAGGAAGCTCTATTTTAACAGGGGTTATACATATAAACCCATCTTCCAAAATGAAATAATCAAGTTCCTTCAAATTTTCAACTCCATCAGAATCTACTTTGAGTTCTTTTGAGCCCAAAAACCAAAAGTCCATTCCACGTGGGTCCCGAAAATGTATTGCTCGCTCCCCGTAAGCTGCCCGTGATAACTTGCCAAATTTTATTCCTTTTATCTCTTTTGGGTGTCTGAAAAAAGGGAAATTTATGTTTATAACAACTCTCTTTGGAGGTGGATTTTCAAGAAAAAATTCTATCATTTTGCGTGTCATCTTTGCTATAACTTCTAAATCTCCTGTCCTTCCTTCCTTTGCCCTTGCAGAAACCGCAAAAGAGGTTATTCCAAGCAAAGCTCCTTCCATCGCTCCGCCGAATGTTCCAGAATACAGTATATAATCTCCTACATTTTCTCCAAGATTTATTCCTGAAACAACAATATCTGGTATATCTTCAAGGATTCCGTTTACTGCTATGTTGACGCAGTCAGCAGGTGTCCCATCTACCTTGAAAGTTCTGTCTCCAACTTTTGCAACTCTTATTGCCTGTGTTATAGTTATAGAATGACCCGAGCCAGATTTATCTTCCCATGTAGCAAATGTCCAAACTTCCCCTAACTTCTCTAACTCTTTTTTTATAGCTAAAAGCCCGGGAGAATCTATTCCATCGTCGTTCGTCAAAAGTATGAGCATAAATTGAAAAATTTAATAGTCTGCTGTTAAAAATTTTATGTTCCATAATTTTTTATTACATAATTTTTCTTTTCTTTCGGTAATTTATTTTTTCTGAAATAAATTTTCCTTTATGCTATCCGATTTTTCCAAAACATTCGGTGAGATTATAAAAAGTGACGGAGGAAAGATAATCTTCGTTGTTCTTGATGGTCTCGGAGGAATCCCATATTATGGAGGAAAAACTGAACTGGAAGCTGCAAAAACTCCAAACCTTGATAGACTCGCAAAAGAGTCAGCAAAGGGATTGCACATCCCAGTTGAGTTCGGAGTAACTCCTGGCTCAGGACCATCACACCTTGCATTATTTGGTTATGATCCCGTAAAAAACATAATAAAAAGAGGTATTATGGAAGCTCTTGGAATAGGTATTACTCCATCCACTGACGAGATTGTTGCAAGGGGTAATTTTGCAAAGTGTTCAGAAGATGATGGAAAAATAAAAGTTTTAGATAGAAGAGCGGGAAGGATTTCAACAGAGATAAACAAAAATTTATGCTCAATACTTTCAGAAAAAATAAAGATGATAGAAGATGTTGAAGTTAAGTTTTATCCTGTAAAAGAGCATAGAGTCTGCGTATCTTTGAAGGGAAAAGGGCTCTCCGATGAAATTGGAGATACAGACCCTCAAAAAGAAGGTGAGTATATAAGGCGTCCTCAAATTTTGGGAGAAGACACTTATGAAAAAAGAAGAACAGCCGATATTGTTGAAAAACTAACTTTTAAAATTTTTGAGGTTTTAAGGAGCAACGAGTATGCTCAGTGTATTTTGCTTCGTGGCTTTTCAAAGTCACCAGATATAGAAAGTTTTGAAAAAAGATGGAAGCTCAAAGCTCTTGCGATAGCTACTTATCCTATGTACAGAGGAATAGCAAAAATTTTAGGTATGGATGTTGCCGAGCTTGATGGGGAAAATATTGATTCCCAAATAAGAGCTCTGAAAAATAACTTTGAAAAATATGACTTCTTTTATTTCCATTTTAAAAAGACAGATTCACGGGGTGAGGATGGTGATTTTGAGGGAAAGGTTAAAGCAATAGAGGAGTTTGATTCAATAATACCTGAAATATTATCTTTGAACCCGGAAGTTTTGGCTATAACAGGAGACCATTCTTCTCCTTCCGCTCTGGCTGGACATTCTTTTCATCCAGTTCCAATCATGATATGGTCAAAAAGAGCTTTCAAAGATGGTTCAGGACGATTTACAGAAAGAGATTGTAGATATGGTAGTTTAGGCTTGATATATGCTGTTCATATTATGCCTTTGCTTTTGGCTCACGCAGGACGGCTTGAAAAATTTGGTGCATAATCTTGAAAAATTTGATGCATAATGATTATCAGGTGAAAAGAAGTTGAGTTTTATTAAAGTTATGCATATATTTTAAATTATAGCGTACTACGATGCATTCAGAGAGGAGATATAGGTAGATGGAAAATCAAAAAAACTTGAACATTGGTATTAAGAATTTTTTTGCGTTCTGGTTTTTTCCCGCTGGATTGTTTTTTTACTGTTTTTAGGTAGTTTTGTTTTTGTCTCTTGTGCGCCGTCTATAAAGTTTCAACAACTGAAACCAGCTAAATTTGATATAGGAAAGGAGCCGAGCTTTGTTTTAGGACAGGTAAAAATATCACCCAAGATTGATCTTGTTAAACCAGAAGAAGGCGGTATTTTAGTAAAGATCGTGGGAATTACTGCGGAAATGGTTCAGGCATATTTCGGATCAGAAGATCTACGCAGAAAACTTGAAGCAACTATGCAAAGTGAAATTGCTAACAATAAATTCGGCTCATATAAGTTTCAGGGAGCAAAATACAGAATAGATTTTTCAGGTAGCTTTTATGTTCAGGATCGGAGCGAAAGAAAGGAGAGGGAGATAAGGGAAAGAAATACTGTTAGGAAAGAGGTTTATTACGAGGTGGTGCGATCATATGAGATGGAATTGATTTATAATCTGGTAAGACAAGATGATGGTGTAGTTATAGGATCAAGCTCTCATAGAAAAAAGGAAGTAGAAATTCAGAGAGGTTCTTCTCCTATGGATGCCGCAAAGAAATTTGAAAACTGGACAAAAGTTGGAGAGAAAATGATTGTTAGTCTTGTACAAAATGTTATGCGCGAAATATTACCATACTATGAAACTGTAAAAAGAAAATTGCGTAAGGGGGATTCAAAGGAATTGAAAGAAGCTGTAAAGCTTGCAGAGAAAGGAGATTTAGAATCAGCAGCCCAAATATGGAAGAAGGTTTTAGATAACCCAGAAAAATACTCTCGTGAAGACCGACTTGCAGCTTTGTATAATCTTGGGGTTTATTATGAAGTAAAAGATGATACAAGTTCTGCTCTGCAATCTTATGAAAACTGCGTAAAAGAATTTGATGATAAATGGTGTAAGGAAGGGGTAAAACGAACCAGAGACAGGGAGCAAGAGCTCAAGCGTTTGCAACAACAAACACTATGATTTCTTGAACTTATCTTGAATTATTGAGGATACCTTAATTTGTGTTATTTTTGAAAATCTTTATTTGCTTTTGAAAATTCTTATTTTTTTCCCTTGATATGTTCAAATCACAAGAAGAAATTGACGGAATGTTTGTTCAGTTTGTATGTATTCAAACTCCACGAAAATATACAGAAGATGAAAAAAAAGAGTTTATATCTTCGCTTATATCAGAAGAATTCTTTACGACTACATACTCAACAGATGGTATAAGGAAAGATTGTAATATTCTTATTTTCCACATGCACAGAGAATTTGACAAGCTCGCAAAAAGAGTCTCAGCTATTATGAGAACATCATTGGGAATTAGAAGTTCAATTTCAAATATTTTTTCTGGGATAATAAGAAAATCTCAATATAGTTCAAGAATACCAGTTGAAGATTATGCCATTATAGGGAATACAAAGAGAAAAAAGTATCTTGTAGTTTATCCTTTTGTCAAAACCTCGGAATGGTATCTTACAGAGTTTGAAAAAAGAAAAGAGATGATGATGGAACACATAAGGGTAGGGAATAAATACAAGGAGGTAAAACAGCTTCTTGCTTATTCTTTTGGAATAGATGACCAAGAATTTATAGTTGCATATGAAACAGACGATCTCAAAGTCTTTCAGGACCTTGTTATGGAGTTGAGGGGAACACTTGCAAGGAAATTTACACTCCGCGATACTCCAATAATTACTGCTATATATACAGAACCAGAAAACTTACTTTAACTCTAATATAAAATTATCTAACTAACTAAATCTAACTTGTTTAGTCTAACTTAAAAGATTCTAATATTCTGTATATCGGACCTTGGGGTGTGAGTTTGCTTTCAAACAAAGAAAATTCATTTACTTGAAACTTCCCAAATTCTATATCTTTATTTTCACTCAAAATTTTTCTCACCTCATTTGAAATATTTTCCGATTTTATTCGTGCTATTGTTATGTGAGATGTGAATGGTTTTGATTCATCTTTTTCCACAAATTCTTTGAGGCGATTCTTTATTTCTTCGTGAAGTCTGATTATTTTATCGCTTTCTGCTCCTATCCATACGACTTTTGGAAATTCAGGCGATGGAAAAGCCCCTACACCTCTTACGGAAACTATAAAACTTTCATATTTTATTTTTTTTAGCTCGTCTATTATCTGATTTATTTTGTCATTTTCTACCTCTCCTAAAAATAGCAAAGTTATGTGTATGTTTTCTTTCTCTACAAGTTTTACCTTCCCTCCTATACTTTTGAACTTTTTTGAACTGAAATTGAATATTTCTGAAGATATTTTATCTGGAATTTTTATTCCTATGAATGTCCTTATTTTTTTCATTCCTTAATTTTTCATTTCCTGTTTTTGATTAAAGCTTTTCTATTCTCTTTATCAGAGCTTTTCAAAAACTTTTTTAAGTTTTGAAATAGCTCTCATTCTGTGTGATACAAGGTTCTTTTCTTCCGGTTTTGCTTCTCCGAAAGTTTTTTGGAGGTCATTTGAAAAAAAGATTGGATCATAACCAAATCCATTCTCACCCCTTAACTCATCTATTATTATTCCATAAGTTTCACCGTAATCTGCTATCCAGTATTTTTCTTGGGGTAAAACTAAGACAACCCAGGATACATATCTTGCGTCCCTTTTAGATATTCCTTTCATTTTCTGTAAAATGAAAAGACACCTATCTTTATCTGTTGAATCTCTGTGCGGTACAATAGAAGATGCTACACCGGGATATTTTCCGAGAGCAAAAATTTCAAGACCTGAATCTTCTGAAAGGACAGGAATATTTACTTTTTTATTTTCAATCCACCATATAGCTTTTGAGTATGCGTTCTCAAAATAAGTTTTTCCTTCCTCTGGGACTTTTTCCTTTTCAGATGGAAAAATAGGTATTATTTCCCTCTTTATATCTTTTGATATTATTTTCAATATTTCTCTTATTTCTTTTTGCTTGCCAATATTTTGCGTTGCTACAAATATCTCTAACATATTCTGACAACCCCCTTTAAAAAATAAGTTTAGAATAATAACGATATAGATATTTCAAAACGATACGTAAATCTTAGCAATTTTTTCGCAATTTTTTTGTTGGTTTATTTTCCTATTTTTCCTTTATCTTTTTATTTTTCCCTTATCTATCTTTTTTTTATTTTTCCTTTCTTTTTTCTTCATGTTTTAAAATATATTTTTCAAACTTTATGATAAAATCATTTTTACAGAGGTACTTTTATATTATCCTGCTTTTATTGTCATCTGCGATATTTTCTATTTTTAGTTTTGATATTGATGGAAATATAAGGAACATAAAGCTTGCGTTTCTTATTTCTTTTCTCTCATCTTTTTTCATTTTAAGAGAATTTCAAGATAATGAGAAAATAGTTTTCTTATTAACTTTTTTGATTTTTTCGCTTGTAGTATATTTTTTCTCAAAAATTCAGAGCAGAATTGATTTTGAGTTTTTCCCTCAAAACTCTCTCATTTTTGCCATACCATTTTTCGTTCTACCTTCTGTTCTGCTCTACATTATTGGTGAGAAGAAAACAATTTATACATCATCTTTTGTTTCACTTGTCTCTTATTTTATACATAAAGACTTTTCACTTTCTTTTATTTGGTTTATCTGCTCTTTTGTCGTATTAATTTCCCTCAAAAAGGCGAGAAGAAGAATTTCTCTTTTTAAAGTTGGAGTATTTTACGGATTGTGCGGAACTTTTCTGATATTCATATTGGAAAACGGATTTTCTAAATCTTTCCTTTTTTTGTTTTCTTCTTTATTTTCTCCCTTTATATCAGTTGGTTTGATATATTTTATAGAAAGAACTTTCAGAATTCTTACACCATTTTATCTTTTTGACCTACAAGACTTTGAAAATCCGCTTTTAGTTCAGCTGAGGAAGAGAGCACCTGGAACATTTCATCATTCACTATTTGTTGCTGATATTGCTTCTTCTGTTGCGGAAAAGTTAGGCGTGAATGCAGAACTTGTAAGATGTGCAGCTCTTTATCATGATGTGGGAAAAATAATAAGACCTGCATACTTTATAGAAAATCTGAAAGGGTTAGAAAAACACCTCAAAATAAATCCTCCTTTGAGCTCAAAGGTTATTATAAAGCATGTTGAAGATGGCGTGAAGCTTGCAAGGTCATACAATATTCCAGAAAGAATAATAGACTTTATAAGAGAACATCATGGAACAACTTATCCTGAATTTTTCATCAAAGCTGCAGAGGAAGAGAATCCTAATTTTGAAGTAAGATACCCCGGACCATCTCCACGCAGCGTTGAAACTGTTATAGTAATGATAGCAGATTCTTGTGAGGCAGCTTTGCGATCACTTGAAGAAATAACTTCTGATAAGATAGCGGAAATTGTTGAGAGAGTGATCGAAAAGAAGATGGAGATGAGGCAATTTGACAACGCTCCAATAACGCTTGAACAACTCAATAAAATAAAATCAGCAACTATTGAAACACTAATTGAATTTTATCACCCAAGAATAAGCTATTCGGAAGAAAAAATTAAATATTACCTTCATCTGAAAAAAGAGAAGTATAAACAGGAAGAGAATAAAGAAGAGAATGGCACTAACTCATCACATACAAATAATAAATATTCAGATGGGATAGATAAGGAGAGGGAAAATGGAGGAGAAGTTCAAAAACGAAAAATAAAAAATAGCGAATAAATCTCATTCCCTTCTATTTGGATTATACTTTTTGAAATGAAAACAAAAGCATGGGTTCTTGAAAAATTCGGGTATGACGGAATATCATTCAAAGAATTTGACATAGGAGAACTTACGGAGGGAGAAGTTTTTGTAAAAGTTTTATCATGTGGTGTATGTTATAGAGATATAATAGACATAGAAGGAGGTTTCAAATATACGATCCTGCCAACAGTCCCGGGACATGAAATATGTGGTGTTGTTGAAAAGGTAAAAGTTGGTAACACAGATATTCCTCCCTTTTCAGAGGGAGATATTGTTATATCAAGGCACGGACCGTTTTGCGGAAGATGTGAGTTGTGTCTTTCTGGAAAAGATAACCTTTGCACAAGAGCAGGAAGGTTTGTTCATACCATGCCAGGTGGATACTCCGAATATATCAAAGCTCACTGGTCTGCTTTTGTGAAGGTTCCAGAAAATCTTATTAAAATTTTGTCTTATTCTCAACTTTCTATAATTTTTTGTGCGGTCGGAACGGCATATAGAGCAATTGTTCATCAGGGGGAAGTTAAACCTGGCGATGTTGTACTTATAACGGGAGCAAGCGGAGGAGTTGGTTTGCACGCAATCCAAATAGCAAAATCATCTGGGGCATATGTTTTAGCTGTAACTTCATCAAAAAGCAAGATTGAAAAACTGAAAGAGTTCGGAGCAGATGAAGTGATTTTATCAGAAGATATGAGATTTAATGATGAGGTGATGAAAAGAACAGGAGGAAGAGGGGTTGATGTCGTGATAGAAAATACTGGTTCCATCGGGCTTGAAGGAGCTATAAGAAGCCTGAAATTGGGCGGAACACTCGTTCTTATAGGAAATATAAAGGTAGATAGATATTCTCTTAATCCGGGAATGGTTATTTTGAGAGAACTTAAATTAAAAGGTTCGGTAGGAATAAATCAGAATGAGCTTCAAAATCTTTTCCGACTTATTGAGTCGGGTAAAGTGCGACCAATTATTTCAGAAGAATTCCCACTTGAAAGAGCCATTGATGCTCACTCAAAAATGAAAAATAAAAATGCTCTTGGAAGATTTGCATTAGTGTGTAAATAGTGATAAAATTTTCGCAAATTCCAAAAAAACAATTCTATTCGTTAGAATAGAATTCAAAAACTGAAAGGAGGTGGAATTACGATGGGAAAAGATATAAAGTTTCAAAAGAATGGTGTAGAGATTATGGGATATTTTTCTGTTCCCCGTAAGAGAGCGCCAGCTGTTGTAGTTTTACATGAATGGTGGGGATTGAATGAACAAATAAAGGGAGTTGCAGATAGGTTATCAAAAGAAGGTTTTTCTGTTCTGGCATTAGATTTATACAAAGGTAAAGTTGTAGATAATCCTAACGATGCGGGTCAGCTTATGACAGATATGTTCCAAAATCGCCTTGAGGAAGTATCAAATACATTCAAAGTTGCAGTTGAATATCTTAAAAGTTTAGATAAAGTTTCTCCAAAAAAGGTTGGAGTAATTGGATTTTGTTGTGGAGGAACTTTGACGATGTATTTTGCTTCCATTTTCTCTGATATTTTGAATGCGGCTTGCCCATTTTATGGACTCCCCCAACTTGCTCCAATAAAACCGGAAAATATAAAGATACCTATATTCTTTATTCTTGCAGAAAAAGATGAGTTCGTAAACAATGATGATGTTATTGAACTTGCAAAAAAAGTTTGGCGAAACGGAGTTGAAGTACAACTCAAGGTCTATCCGGGCGTAAATCATGCTTTTCTGAATGAAAAAAGACCTGAGGTTTACCATGAACCATCTGCAAAAGATGCGTGGGGCATGATGGTCAATTTCCTCAAAAAGCACCTTGGCGGTGAATAAATAATTAATTAATCCTCTAATTAATCCTTTTACAGCAGATTTTTAATTCAACTCTTTTAAATTCTTGGTCCTTTAATGTGGAAATTTTGCCTGCATCAGATTCATATTTGAATCGGTAAATTACGACATGATTATATTCATGTTTATACACTTGGGTTAATTAATAATGCTTGAAATTTAGCATTTCTTTGGATGAAAAAATAATTTTATATATATGGGTATGGTAAAAGAGGAAAGGAAAAAACAAAAACGGGCTTTCACTTTAATAGAAATAATGGTTGTTGTTCTTATAATAGGTTTGCTTGCTGGACTTGTTGGAATAAATGTTGTAAGATACTTTGAGAGAGCAAGAGAAAGAACAGCCAAGACTCAAATTACAATGATACAGCAAGCTATTGAACTTTATAGGATGGAAAACGGAAGATATCCGACAACAGATGAGGGATTACAAGCTTTGGTTTCCGGTGGATATCTCAAAGGCAAACAAATACCAAAAGACCCGTGGGGTTCTGACTACTACTATGTTTCAGATGGAAATACTTTCACACTAAAATCCCCAGGACCAGATAAAACTCTCGGAACCGCTGATGATATTTCAGCAGAGTAAGCGATTTCAGCAGTATAGAAAATCTTTTACCCTTATTGAGATCTCAGTAGTTGTAGCAATTATAGCTTTATTTTTTGGTCTTATATTCCCCAAAATACCGATATTCAAGGAGGAGGAGATTAAAGCTCAGGCAAGAAGGATTTCTAATTTTCTCACAAATATAATAGATACTACATCAAGAAATAAAAAAAGTTTAAAGCTTGTTATTTTGAGACAAGAAAAAAAATTTGAACTTCACGACTGTGTCCCGTTAGGAATGAAAGAAGAAGAAAAACGAAAACTTGAGAAAATTCAAAAACAGCTCAAAGAAACTTTTTTATTCCCATTTTTGGGGCAGCCCATTGAATCTCTTTCTGGTGCTTGCGAATGGAAAAAAACAAAAGAGTTGAAAGTCTCATCTGAAATAACAAAAGTATTTGTTGACGGAGAGGAAACTTTTGGAAAAGAGGTTGAGATAGTATTTCAACCTGCAAAAGTCCCATTACTTGAAATTGAGCTTGAAAAGAAAATTTGGGTAAATCTTAATCCTTACACATTCAAAATATCAGTTTCAGATAACCCAATTCATATAGTAAGATTTTGATCTTTTTGTTGGACAATTATTTTATTTTTCTACCTTTTCATACTTTAAAAACACTTTTATTAAAAATTTTCTGTATGAGGGCAGGAGATCTTAAAGCGGGCATGTTCGTGGAACTTGAAGGTAAAATATATGAAGTTATTGAAGTAGAAAGGCAGAAAGTAGCTCAAAGACAGCCTCATGTTAAAACAAAACTCAAAGAAACTGTGACAGGGAAAGTTATAGAAAGAACATTCGTTTCATCTGATGAGCTGAAATCTCCCGATGCAAGTTTAAGGTATGCTAAATTTTTGTATTCTGATGGTGATGAATTTGTTTTTATTGACTCTCAAACTTATGAAGAGTATAGGTTCAAAAGAGAAGCAGTTGAAGATATATCACCATGGTTTATAGAGGGAATAGAATTTCAGATAATCGTAGTAAATCAAGCCCCGGTTGCGATAAGGCTCCCAAAAGTTGTTGAGATTGAGGTTGTTGATACTCCTCCGGGAGTTAAAGGAGATACAGAGGCAGGCGGAGTGAAACCTGCAACTTTGTCAAACGGAGTAGTAATTTATGTCCCTTTACATGTCAAAAAAGGCGAGAAAATAAAGGTCAATCCTGAAACGAACGAGTATTTAGGGAGAGCATAGTCAAAAAGAGAAAAAATAAAGATAGTATTTGGGATACGAAAACCAAAGTCAGTATTTTCCCAATATCTGGATATATTTTACCAAAAACTGAACCCCCAACTAAAAAAGATATCCCGTACACTGTATGGAAAATTCCGAACATAATTCCTCTTTTTTGTTCTGGTGTTATTTGAGCTACTGCTGATCTCATTACGCTTTCTGTCATTCCTATATAAAATCCCCAAATTAAACAACCTATGTAAAAACTTTTTGAAAAAATAAGTATGTTTGAAATTGTGGCAGATATCGGCATAGCACAAAGAACTAATAATTTCCATCTATCTTTCAATTTATCAAAAATCAATCCAATCGGTATTGCTGATATTGCATCTACTATCATAGCTAATGCAAAGAGTTGAGGAATGATGTGATCTTTGACTCCGCTTACTTTCATATGATAAGATATGAGCTGAAAGTTGAGAGCAGAAAAAATAGTCATGGCAGAAAAAATAAAAAATAAAATGACTGGTATTTTCTTCCACTCTTTACTTTTCTTAATTTTTGATATGTGATTTGCTTCCTTTTCTTCTTTCAAATTTTCGTCTTTATATATTTTCTTGTAGATTCTTTCAGCTGATATGAGGAGTAAAAAAGATAAAATAGCAGGAATAAAAAGTATAAGAAAAGAAGGCTTGTACCCGAAATTTGCCAATATAAAGGAAATAAAAAATGGGCCAGCTACTGAGCCTATTTGATCTAATGCTTCGTGAATTGCAAAACCTTTGCCGTATCCCAACTTTTTTGACGCCAAAGATAAAATCGTATCTCTTGCGGGACTCCTTATAGCTTTTCCAAATCTTTCTGCTAAAATTAGTGTGGTAGCGAATTGCCAATTTGGTGAGAATGCAAGCAAGGGAGGGGAGAAAAGACCAACAAAATATCCTAAAATTGTCAAGCACCAATAATTTTTTAGTTTATCTGATATATATCCTGCAAATATTCGCAGACCATATCCTATGAATTCTCCTAATCCTCCTACGAAAGATATCAAAAATGCACCTGCACCTAGGCTTGCAAGAAATGGACCGGATATACTTCTTGCACTCTCATATGTTATATCTGCAAACAAAGAAACTAATCCCAAGAGCAAAATTATTTTCATAGTAGAACTTTGTAGGGCTTAACTTTTATATTTTCTATTTTTGCAGTCACCTTGCAAACGTGGGAATATAAAATTTCAAAATTTACAAAAACTTTTGTGAATTCCTAAAACTCTATAATTCTGGTAAAAAGGAGGTAAATTGTATGATGAAAGACGAAAAAACTAAAAAAACAAAGTATGAAATACTTTTGGAAAAGGAGGCTCTTTTGCTTGAAGCTGGTGGAAAAGACAAAATAGACAAGCAGCACAGAGAGGGAAAACTTACAGCTCGTGAGAGAATAAACCTTCTATTTGACGAAGGAACATTTGAAGAAATAGATAGGTTTGTTGAACATAGAATAACAGACTTTGGTATGGAAAGCAAAAAGGTTTTAGGAGATGGAGTTATAGTTGGTTACGGTAAAATAGATGGAAGATTAGTTTTTGCTTTCTCGCAAGATTTTACAGTTTTTGGGGGATCGCTCGGGGAGATGTTCGCAAAAAAAGTTTGCAAAATCTTTGACATGGCTGCAAAAACGGGGTCTCCAATAATAGGACTAAATGATTCAGGTGGTGCCAGAATTCAAGAAGGAGTACTTTCGCTGGGAGGATATGGGGATATATTTTTGAGAAATGTAAGGTATTCAGGCGTTATACCACAGATCTCCGCTATTATGGGACCTTGCGCAGGTGGAGCTGTTTATTCTCCTGCCGTAACAGACTTTATTTTTATGGTCAAAAAAACAAGTTATATGTTCATAACTGGTCCTGATGTTGTGAAAGCTGCAACATTTGAGGAGGTGACAAAAGAAGAGTTGGGCGGTCCAGAAGTTCATATGGAAAAATCTGGTGTTGCTCATTTTATTGCAGCAAATGATGAAGATTGTATAGAAAAAATAAGAAAACTGCTTTCCTATCTTCCAAGAAACTATCTTGAAGATCCCCCATTTGTGCCATCAGAAGATCCTGAAAATAGGTCAACAGAAGAGTTAAAATCTATAATTCCTGAGGACCCAAATATAGCTTTTGATGTAAGGGATGTTATAAATGTTGTTGTTGATAGGGATTCTTTCTTTGAAGTTCAGAAAGATTTTGCTCAAAATATAGTAATTGGTTTTGCAAGAATAGGAGGAAAAGTTGTGGGAATAGTTGCGAATAATCCTGCGCATCTTGCGGGATGCCTTGACATAAACTCTTCTGAAAAAGCTGCAAGGTTTGTAAGATTTTGTGATTGCTTTAACATTCCTATCATAACATTTGTTGATGTTCCTGGATTCCTTCCGGGAATTGCGCAAGAGCATAACGGAATAATAAGAAGGGGAGCTAAACTCCTTTATGCGTATGCAGAAGCAACAGTTCCAAAAATAACTTTAATAATGAGGAAAGCTTATGGAGGAGCATATGTGGTGATGGGGTCAAGACATCTTTTGGCGGATGTTGTTTTTGCTTTGCCACAAGCAGAAATTGCTGTAATGGGACCTGAGGGAGCTGTTGACATAATTTTTAGGAAAGAAATCAAATCTGCAAAAAAACCGGAAGAAGCGCGAGCTAAATTCATAGAAGAATACAAAATGAAATTTGCAAATCCCTGGAAAGCTGCATCTTTGGGTTTCATAGATGATGTTATAAGACCAGAAGATGTAAGAAAAAAAATAGCTACTGCTTTGAAAGCGTTGGAAGACAAAGTAGAAAAACTCCCACCTAAAAAGCATGGAAATATCCCACTCTAAAAAAATTGTTTTCCTGTTTCCGGGACAGGGTAGTCAATTTGTAGGAATGGGAAAAGACTGTGTGGATTCTGCTTTGGTATCTTACTTTATAAAAAGAGCTGACGAAGTTTTAGGAGATAATATTTCTGAAATTATGTTTTCAGGACCTGAGGAAAAATTGAATCTTACTGAAAATGCTCAACCTGCAATTTTTACTTTAAGTTTTGCCCTTTTCCAGTTCATAAAAGAGGAGCTCAAAAAAATTGGGGTTGATATAAATAATTTAGTAGTTGGGTTAGGGCACAGTTTAGGGGAGTACACAGCAATATGTGCTGCTGGTGCTATTTCATTTGAAGATGGAGTGAAACTTGTGAGAGCGAGAGGAAAATTTATGCAGGAAGCCGTTCCGCCAGGGGAGGGCGCTATGCTTGCCGTTATGGCAGATACTGACCAAGTTGAAAATCTACTTGAAAACCACCAGATAAAGGATGTGTGGATTGCAAATATAAATTCGCAAAACCAGGTTGTTGTTTCCGGTAAATCAGAAGGAATAAAAATTTTCAGCGATATATTAAAATCTTTGAAAGTGAGATTTGTTCCCTTGAGAGTTTCTGCTCCGTTTCATTGTCCGCTTATGGAACCGGCTCGTGAAAAATTATCTCAAATTATGAGTTCAATCGAAATAAAAAAATTGAATTTTCCCGTCATTTCTGCTCACACCTTGGAATTTTATTCAGAAGATAATATAAAAGAAACCTTGCTTTCCGGAATAGTACAAAAGGTAAATTTTTTGGGAGCAGTAAAGAAGCTCGTGGAAAATGGCTTTCATTCTTTTTGTGAAGTAGGTCCCGGAAAAGTTTTGTCATCTCTTGTAAAGAAAATAGAACCATCTTTGCGTGTTTTCTCATTTGGAACGATTTCAGACATTAAAGACTTTTTAAGTTTTATTGATTTATGAATTTTTGTTTTCAGCTGGTTTTTGTTTTTTGTCATTTTTTTATTGTTTTTCATTTGTTCATATTATTCAGTTTATTCTAATTATTCTTATTCTTTTTCTTGTTTTTAGTTTTGTTATATCAGCAAATTTGGGGGCTAACCAGAGTCCGAAAATAAAACCACCTATATGAGCCCACCAAGCTACACCGCCAAGTCCAGAGAATGGCAAAAATAAAACTCCATTTATTATCTGGCTTATAAACCAGAAACCTATAAATATTAATGCTGGGATGCGAGCAAAATAAATATAGAAGAAAAATGGAACAAGCGAAACAATTCTTGCTCCGGGAAAAAATTTCATATATGCTGCAAGTACTCCGCTTATAGCTCCGCTTGCTCCAACCATCGGGGTTTCTTCACCGCCAAATATCAAGCTTACGATAACTTGCAAAGCTGCTGCTCCTAATCCGCACAAAATATAAAACAAGATAAACTTTAACTTACCCATCACATACTCAACATTATCTCCAAATATCCAGAGAACCCACATGTTGCTTATTATATGAAACCAACTACCGTGCAGGAACATATGAGTTATAAGAGTTTTTGGGTTATCTGGAATGTTTTTCGGGACAAGACCGAATTCCCTTATGAACCTTTCAAAGAAAAATTCTCCGCCCCAGCTGATATACCACTCATATAACCATATGATTGAATTTGATAGAATCAAAATCAAAGTTATCAAGGGAAATGTCCGAGAAGGATTTTCATCCCTTATTGGTATCATATTTAAAAATCAAAAAAAGGATGTAAATTTTTATCTTTATTTTTTATTTATTCCTGTTATCTTTTATCTTTATATTTTTATTTCTCTTGTTAAGAAGAACAAAAAATTGGTAAAACTTAATTTTTAATGAATGAAATTTTTCTCATCTGAGGAGGAAATTCAAATATTTTGGGAAAGTGCCAGCGGACTGAAAATATATGATGGTGAAAGGGAAATATATGTCGCATTTTCTGGATTGAAAAGCAGAATTGGTCCTGATTTTAAAAATGCTGTTGTGTTTGTTGATGGGGTAAAGATAGAGGGAGATGTAGAATGCCATCTTAAATCTTCTGATTGGTTTGAGCATAAACATCATCAAAATCCTGAATTTTCGTCCGTCAGAGTTCATGTTGTTGGTGAAGAAGATGTTAAATTGCCGGGAGTCGTTATATCTCTTGATAGAATATCAAATCTCAACGAAGATAAAAAATTTTTCTGTGCTGAATTAAACGAAAACATAAAAAGGCATGAAATTTTGCGTTTTGCTCAAATAAGACTTTTAAGAAAAGCTCAAAGACAGAAAGAAAGGATAAAGGAGGTAGGAGATGAGCAGGCTTTGTGGGAGTTCATATCGGAAGCTCTTGGATACGAAAGATATAAAAACTTTATGCTTAACTTTGCAAGAAAGTATCCTTTGGAGTTAGTCAAAAGAATGGATAAGGGGAGTTTTGATAAAATATCTGATGATGAGTTGAAAAAATTAAAAATTCATCCCGGACGCCCGCAAAACCATCCTAAATTTAGATTGAACATACTTTATGAAATATCAAAAAGGGATTTTTTGTCAGTTGTAAAAGAACTATTTGAGAGGAAATCAGATTTTAAAGCTTGGAAAAATTCTTTTTCTTTTCCAGGTTTAGGGGAGGGTAGGTTAAAAACCGTAATAGTAAATGTATTTATTCCTTACCTTCTGGACCACTATGAAAAAGATGAAGTTCTAAATTACTTTTCTTCATTTCCTCCTGAGGAGGAAAACAGAATAATAAGGTATGCGAAAAAATCGTTGAATTTGAGGAATTTGAATATGATAGAAGCTCAAGGACTTATTGAGATTTTTCTCGTCAAATGCTCTAAGTTTTTGTGTTATGCGTGCAGATGTTTTGTTGGTGATAAGTTGTGATTTTGGTGCCGAGGGCGGGACTTGAACCCGCACGGGGATTTGACCCCATCGCCCCCTCAAGACGACGCGTCTACCAATTCCGCCACCTCGGCATATATATAAAAATAATAAAAGAAAATTAATTGAGAAAATAATTATTCAAAAAATTAGTGCGGTGTTGAAATCTCTTCACCAATTCCTATTCTACCTTTCCATATTTTCTCTGGAGGAGCATCAAGAGCGAACTCTACAACCTCATCCATGTGCTCTACAAACTTTATTTGGAGTTGTTTGAGTATCTCTTTTGGAACTTCTTCAAGGTCTTTTTCGTTCTCCTTCGGTAAGATTACTTTGTTTATTTTATACCTGTGTGCTGCGAGTAATTTCTCCTTTACACCGCCTATCGGAAGAACTCTACCTCTTAATGTTATTTCTCCCGTCATAGCTACATCGGGTCTTACTGGTATTTTAGTAAGAGATGATATGATGGCGGTTGCAATTGTTATACCTGCCGATGGTCCATCTTTTGGAACCGCTCCTTCTGGAACATGAACATGTATATCTGTTTTTGAGTAAAATTCCGGGTCTATTCCAAGCTCTTTTGTTCTTGACCTCACATAAGATATTGCAGCTTTTACAGATTCCTGCATTACATCTCCGAGTTTTCCTGTAATAGTTAGCCTTCCTGTTCCGGGAACGATTGAGACTTCAATCATAAGCACTTCTCCTCCGAATTCTGTCCATGCAAGTCCTCGGGCTACGCCTACAAGTGGCTTTGTATCAATATCTGAAGGTTTGAATTTCGGGGGACCCAAAAACTTCTGAACATCTTTTGCATTAACTATGAATTTTGGATTAGATTTCAGGTCTAAGTTTTGTTCAACTATTTTTTTCGCTATCTTCCTTATGACGTTTCCTATTTCTCTTTCTAAGTTTCTTACTCCGGCTTCTCTTGTATATTCCCTTATTATTTTATATAGAGCATCTTTTGTAAATTCGCAAGTATCTTCGTTTAATCCTGCATTTTTTGCTTGCTTTGGAACAAGAAACCTTCTTGCTATCTCATATTTTTCGTGTTCCGTGTACCCCGGGATTCTTATGACTTCCATTCTATCAAGTAATGCGGGTGGGATTGTGTACGTAGTATTTGCGGTGCATATAAAGAAAACCTCTGAAAGATCATATTCAATATCTATGTAGTGATCTAAGAATGAGTGATTCTGTTCTGGGTCAAGAACCTCAAGAAGCGCAGCCGCGGGATCTCCTCTGAAGTCTGAGCAGAGTTTATCTATCTCATCAAGTAAAAAAACTGGGTTTTTTGTTCCGGCTTTTCTCATCATCTGTATTATCCTCCCAGGTAGAGCTCCTATATATGTTCTTCTGTGCCCTCTTATTTCTGCTTCATCTCTAACTCCTCCCAAAGATAATCTTACGAATTTCCTTCCAGTTGCTCTTGCTATTGATCTTGCAAGGGATGTTTTCCCAACCCCGGGAGGTCCGACAAAACACAGTATTGGTGCCTTTGAAGGTCCTGCTAATTTTCTGACAGCAAGATATTCTATTATTCTTTCTTTTACTTTTTCGAGCCCCCAGTGGTCTTCGTCAAGAATTTTTTTTGCTTCTTTGAGATCAAGTTTCTCCTCGCTTCTTTCTGTCCAAGGTAAAGATAGGAGCCAATCGACATAGTTTCTAACAACAGTCGCTTCTGCTGCAAGGGGGGTCATGAGCTTTAATTTTCTTATTTCTTTCATAACGACTTCTCTTACTCTTTCTGGGAGATCTTTTTCTTCGGCTCTTCTTTCAAGTTCTTCTATTTCCTCCCTCCACTCGTCTTGAATGAAATCTCCTTGTCCCATTATTCCACTCGATTCACCCCGTGCTCTTGCTCTTACCCTTGATTTTCTTTCTGACTCAAGGTTTTGAATTTCTTCTTCAAGAATAGATTTGACCAGCTTTAATCTCTTTACAACATCTATTTCTTCAAGTATAGCCTGCTTTTTTTCAAGCGGAATTACAAGTTGTGCAGCTATTACATCGCAAACTTCCGCAGGATTTTTTATATTGTATAGAACATCTATATATTCGCTTGATATTCTCATTTGCCTTGATACAGATTTGAAAAGGTCAATAACTTCCTTTGACAGTGTTTTTGCCTCTTGTGAATTCGCATTTACCTCTTCAATTAGCTCAACTTCTGCCATCAGATATTCTCCGTTGTCTATAAATCTTACCATTTTCCCTCTTTGCACACCTTCAACGACTATCTTCCTGTTCTCGTTTGGAATTTTCTGGTGTCCCTTTATTCTGCATATTGTTCCAACCTGATATATATCTTCTTCTTTTGGTTCATTTATCCGTGAATTTTTTTGTGTTGGTAAAAATATAAGTTTATCATCAGAGAGCAAAGCTTCGTCAAGAGCTCTGATTGACTTTGGTCTTCCCACTATAAGTGGCATGACTATGTGAGGGAAAGCAATTATATCCCTCAGGGGGATCATCGGAAGAATTTTTCTTTCAGCCATATTTTCTACCTCCTTTCATTAAATTTTAATTATGTTTTGTAGTAAAATTTCAATTTGAAAGATAATTTTTATTCTTGAATATATTTGGTGGGATCAAGTGGCTTTGTTTTTTTTCTTATCTCAAAATGTAGATGTGGGGTTTGGGCATTGCCGGTCATTCCAACCTTTCCTATAACTTGACCTTTTTTTACAAATTCTCCTTCTTTCACCAAATTTACTTTATTGTGGGCATATACCGTAAAGAAATCTCCTTCGTGTTTTATTATTATTACATTTCCGTACCCCTTCAGGAAGCCTGAAAATATTACAACTCCATCCTCTGCCGCTTTTATGCTTTCTCCCTCGGGGGCTTTGATGTCTATACCCTTGTGCATTCTACCATTTCTCAGACCAAATTCAGAGATTATTTTTCCCTGAACTGGTTTTATGAATTTTAAACTTATCTTATTATCGTTTGCTATTTTATCTTTTTTTATATCAACTTTTGCCAACGATGGAAAATCTTTTTTATCTTTTGGCTGTATTAGTTGTGTTCCAATTCCGGTTTCTCCTTTTTTGTCGCTGCCCTTATTATTTTTGTTATCTTCATAGTTATTGTTCTTATCTTCTATCTTTTGGTTTTGTGTTTTCGTATTTGTGGATTTAGGTTGGTATTCAAGTTTTTCTTTTGGTTCAGGTTTTTCCTTGGGTTCAGGTTTTTCTTTTAGTTCATCTTCATTTTCTCTTTTTATCTCGGCGGAGGCTTTATCAAGAGGAATCCAAATAAGATCTCCCTCTTTGATTTTCTGCGGATCAAAATTAAAGGGGCCTTTTTTGTTAGCTTCTACTATTTCTTTTTCTGGCACATTATACTTTTTTGCTATCTGCTGTAAAGTTTCTCCTTTTTGTACCTTGTGGTATATTCCATATCCACAAAATATCAAAAAGAATATCAATGGGAACAAAAGTATTACGGGAAGCCATATTTTCCTTTTAGTTTTACAAATTTGCATCCACATAGTTCTTTTTTTATAAAACCTTTTCCGTTTCCCTCTTTTATAATTTTACTAAGAACCTGCTCATTTTCATCTCCAATTGGTATTACCATTATTCCTCCTGGCTTGAGTTGTTCTAAAAGTGGAGGAGGTATATCAGGGGAAGCTGCTGATACGCAGATTCTGTCATATGGGGAAAATTCTGGTAATCCTTCTGAACCGTCCCCGACAAAAAATCTCACATTATCAAATCCGAGTTTTTTCAGAATTTTTTTTGCTTTTTCTGACAGTTCCTCAAATACTTCAATAGTTATGATCTCACCTGCGAGTGAAGCCAAGATTGCTGTATGATAGCCAGATCCAGTCCCTATTTCTAAAATCTTATGATCTTCTTTTATTTCCAGATTTTCTGTCATGAGAGCTATAATGAAAGGTTGGGATATTGTCTGCTCTTTCCCTATGGGCAGTGGATGGTCTTTGTATGCTAATTCTCTTATTTGTTCTGGAACAAAAATATGTCTTGGAATTAGCTTCATTGCCAGAAGGACTCTTTCATCTTTTACACCTTTTTCTTCAATTTCATCTACCATCATTTCTCTTTCTTCTCTGAATTCTTCAAAATATTTGAGAGTTTCTTGCGGAATTTTAAGCTTGAATTTTCCAATTAGTTTTTCTACTTCCTCTATTTTCATCTTTTATATTGATAAACTTAAATTATCACCGTCAATCCAATTAACCGGTCAATTCCATATTCTTTATTTTAATTTTTCTTTTCTGAATTTTAATTTTTCTTTTCAAAGGTATGTTTTAACTATTATTTTTCTGTTATGAGAGCTGTTGTTCAGAGGGTTCTTTCAGCGAGGGTTTTAGTTGATGGCAAAGAAGTATCTTCCATAGGTAAGGGTATTTTGGTTCTTCTTGGAGTTGCAAAAGACGACGGGGAAGAAGATATATCTTACATGGTAAAAAGAATTTCAAATTTGAGAATTTTTGAAGATGAGTCAGGTAAGATGAACTATTCTATAAGAGATATAGGAGGAGAGGTTCTTGTTGTATCTCAATTTACTTTGTATGGTGATGTTCGTTGGGGAAATAGACCTTCGTTTGAGAATTCAGCTCCACGAGATAGGGCAGAAAAAATCTATGATGCTTTTTGCAATCAACTCTCAGCAGAATTGGGGAAGGAAGTAAAAAGAGGAGTATTTGGAGCTATGATGGAGATTCACCTTGTAAATTATGGACCTGTCACAATAATAGTTGATTCAAAAAAAATATTTTGAGCATCAGAATTCCATAATTTCTCATCTTACCACTCAAAGCTTTGAATTATTATAACTCCCCTTTGTTTTGCAAGCTCCAAAGAAAGATTTGAAGCAAAGTGGGTTATTACAATTTTCACTATATCAAATCCTTTGTATTCCTCTGCTACGACTTTTTCTTTTTCCTCTACATCTTGCAAAACTTCTTCAATTTTTTCTTTGGTATCAATTCTTGACCTTGCTTCGCCGATTACTATTATGCTTTTACCATCTTTTTTGCCAAAACCGAAAATGTTTATCTCTTTCCCTCCAATTTCTTTCCTTATGAATTTTTCTTCAATTTCAATTGAGTATTTTTCTTTGAGGAATTTTGGTAGCATTCTAAAAGCTTCGTTTTCAAGGCTATAAGAGAAGGATTTTCCAAGTCCTCCGAGTTCTCTTCTCACATCTCTAAGTTCCATTTTTATTTCTCTCATCTCTTCTGTAAGTGCTCTTACTTGATGAGTAAGTTCTCTTACTTCTTCTTCGGTTTTCTTTTGAGCCTGCGCAAGTTCTTCAACTCTCTGTTCGGTTCTTTTTTGAGCTTCTGTAAGCTCTTTGATTTTCTGTTCCGTTTCTTTTTGAACCTGAGCAAGTTCCTCAACTCTCTGTTCAGTTCTTTTTTGAGCTTCTATGAGTTCAGCAACTTTCTGTTCAGTTTTCTTTTGAGCTTCTGCAAGCTCGGCGACTTTTTGATCTGTTCTTTTTTGAGCTTCTGTGAGTTCTTTTATTTTCTGGTCAGTTTCTTTTTGAGCTTGGATAAGTTCAGATAGTTTTACCCCGATTTGTCTTACTATTTCTTTGAGTTCGTTGAAGTCTTTTGCTTTTACTGTCTCATCTACAATATCTACGATAGCAATAAGAACTTTCGCCTGCTCTTTTTTGAAAACCTTCTTTATCTCCTCCTTAATTTTGTTTACTCTGCTCATACAAAAATTTTGGAGATGATTTAAAATTTAGTGATGATTTCAAATTTATGTTGTTTTTCCTGATTGTGTTTGGAATCCCTTTTTCAAAACCTTTATTTCAATATCAAATAAAACTGCTAAAAAACTTATGTTTTTTTATTTCTCATACTACCTTGATTTTTCCATTTTGCTTCAAAATTAGAATTTTACTTATTTGCGAACGGAGAAATACTTTGAGAGAGTTTGGGACAAATTCTTTTCCTTCAACATAAATCTTTGCTCAATTGAAATTAAAATTTCATAAGTATAAAATTATTGATATGAGGATGTCAGAGGAATTGAAAGAGTTAATTGAAAAATTACCTCTCTATCTTCAAAAAGAGGTAAAGGATTCTATAGAGTTTTTAGTTGAAAAAAATATAAAAAGAAGAAAAAAAGAAAATTAGAACTCTCATGGAGAGGTACTTTGAGGGAACTCCGGAACAAATTCTCCTCCGTAGAACTTCAACATAAATCTCTTGATTGGTGGGGAAATTGAGGTATTATATTGTTTAGGCGGAAATTATATTATGTTTTTGCTGAATTTATCGGCGATGTTATTTTTAAAGGGGGAAGAGGTGTATTGAGATTATTCCCGGGGGATTTTAGAAGACTTGTAGAAGGTAGCCAAACAATTTAATCTTGATTTTGATGATGCGTATCAATATGTTGTTGCAGAAAAATATGGTCTGACAATTATAAGTTTTGATTCAGATTTTGATAAAACAGAACTTGGAAGAAAAACTCCGTCAGATGTTTTATATTCTCTAAAATAAATGGAAAGTAAAACTCATTTTCTTACAAAATTTCTTCTGGAAAATTGTTAAACTTTTTATAGTGTTTTTCCTGTTATCAAAGTTATATGGAATAAGGAGGTAAAAAAATATGGAGATAGCGGTTACAATAATGGGAATTGGAATTACCTTGATGGCATTTATTATAACTTATCTTGCATGGAGAAATGGAAAAATCATAAAAGAGAACACGGCAATAATTATCAACAAGATGGATCAGGGATTCAATCAGCTCGGACAGAAAATGGATGAAGGCTTTAAGATGATAGCTCAAAAAATTGATGAAGGTTTCAGGATAATCGCTCTTCTGATTCTGGCTGAAACCCCGGAAGAGAAAAGGAAATTAGCAAAGAGAATCCTTGGTGAAAAAGAGTAAATTTTAGATTTAGATTTAGATAAAGAGAGTAAATTTTTATAGGTAAAAATATGGAGGTAGCGGTTACAATAATGGGAATTGGATTTACTCTGCTTGCGTTCGTTATAACATATCTTGCTTGGAGAAATGGGAAAATCATAAAAGAAAACACGGAAAAAATCATTAACAAAATGGATCAGGGGTTCACTCAACTTGGACAAAAAATGGATGAAGGTTTCAAAATGATAGCTCAAAAAATAGATGAAGGTTTCAGAAAAATGGATGAAGTTTTCAGACTCATTGCTCTCCTAATCTTAGCTGAAACACCGGAAGAAAAAAAAGATATAGCAAAGAAAATCCTTGAAGATATAGGAAAAAAATAGAAAAATAAAGAATTTTTGGAGAAAAAATAGTGAAAAGTTTTTGAAAATTGTTATAAATTTTATTTTTTTAAGAAGCAATTTTCTTTGAAAATTGAAAAAAACTTATTTTTTTAAACTTTATGTTTGATAAAAACAAAGTAAAGGGAGGTGAAAAAGAAATGAAAAAACAAATTTGTATTCTTTCTTTCTTTCTTTCTTTCTTTCTTTCTTTCTTTCTTTCTTTCGGTGGCAGGTTTCGTAGGCACAGCGAAAGCCCACGAAGTTAGCACTATATTTTCTGAAAAACTAAACATCTATGGATACGGACTTTTTGACTTCTGCATAGCCTCAGAAGGTGAGTTCCTCCCGGGACTCCCAGTTGAGTGTAGAAAAGGAGGCTCTTTTGCCCTATTTAGGGTAGCTCCTTTTTTGGACTTCCAAATAACTTCAAGAGCACGAGCTTTAATCCAGCTCCAATTTGATTATGCCCCAGAATTTGAAATCTTCGGAAAAATTGAAGCTGAAAAAGAGGAAAAAGAAGGAAAGGAAGAATGGAAAGTAGAATTTGATCCGAAGGGTGGTAAGGAAGTTGAACATGAAGGTTTTGGAGAATTAGATTTGCCTTATGTCTTTTTTGAATATAGCTTTATTGACCTCCTCAAAATAAGAGCAGGGAAGTATCTTAATCCATTCGGTCTAATTCATGAAAGAAGAGATGCCTTTCCTACTTTTCCTTACCTTTTTCATCCTCTTATGTATAGTGAGGATTTCAATCTTATACCTCCATACAATGTTGGAATACAATTGAGGGGTGAGATACCATATTTTGTGTATGTTGTTCATATCGCAAATGGTAGGGGTTCTGTTGCAAATGTTATAGATGCTAATCCTGATAAAGCTGTTGGAATTCATCTTTTCGGGCGTGTTCCATCAGGTATCTTCCAAGGCTCTCTTTTAGGTTTTGATTTTTATACCGATAAAGATTTCAAAGATGTAAGGCATACAACGCTCGGCAGACACTCAATCTTATCTATTTCTGAAATTGGACCCGGAAAAATTCAGCTATGGGGAGAATTGGCTCATTACACAAAAGACAAACAAAAAGCTCTCTCTTGATATGCACTTTTATCTTATTTTTGGCACATATCAGATAAGTGGTCTTTGTTCCCCTATGTGATGTATGATACTTTGGATCCAGATTTGGATAAAAAAGATGATGAAGTAGAGAATATTGTTTTTGGTGTTAATGTTTCTCCGTTCAGCCAGCTTATTTTGAAGCTTGAATTCAGAAATTTAGTTCAAGGTAAAGAGAAAGCAAAGCAGATTTTTGGTTTTGGAATTGCCTATGCATTTTAAAAAAGGAGGTGAATGGATATGATGAAAAACAAAAAAATATTTTTTGGTCTGACAGGGTTTTTGATGGTGGGTCTGATGTTTGTCTCTGATGCGCTGGCACAAGGAAAATTCGCTGTCATAACAAATCCCGCTTGCCCAACTCTTGGAAAAGATGATGTGAAGATGGTGTTTTTAGGATATAAAAGGGTAGTTGATGGTTATCCCGTAGAACTCTATATATCAAAAGATGAGACTGTTTTTTCTGATTTTTTTCAAAGTGTTTTGGGAATAAGAGTTCTTGAGTTTAATTCTCACTAGCTAAAAAGAGCATTATCTGGTGAGGAAGCAGGTCCAAAGAGAATCCTGGATGACGAAATAATATCTTGGGTAAGAATTACTAAATGTGCAATAGGTGTGGTCTCACCGGAGAAATCTGCTCCCGATGTGAAAATTTTGATAAAATGAGGCTTTGAGTAAAAATGAAGTAGAAAGATGATAAGAAGATAGGTTTGAAATGGGCTTTTTAAGTATAAGAGGAAAAATACTTCTTTCTTTTTTTACTGGAATTTTTATATTCATTCTTGTATCTGCTCTTTTGCAAGTTTCAGCAAAGTCGGCTCTGAACAAAAGCTTTTATCTGAATTATGTTTTTGAATTGGGAAATTCTATAAAGAGACTTCAAAGTATTGCCATAGAATCTATTCAATATAAAGATGAAAAAATTATTCAGGAAAGTGGTAGGGAGGAGATTGAAAAAATCATTCAGAATTTGGAGAAGCTAAAATCGCTTAAGGGAATTGAGAAAGAAGTAGAAGAGCTAAACGATGCGGTTTTTGAGTATATTGCAAGCGTTGGGAAAGTTATAAAAGAGGAGGCGGAGCTTGACAAATTATCAGAATCTGCGAATCGTCTGAATTTTGCACAGCAAAATCTAAAAGATGCAATCGCAAAAACCTCTTATTCAATAGTCAATAGGGCTTTATTGTTATCTTGGATTATTATAGTGGTGGTAGCAGTAGGGTATGTTCTTTTTGCTATTTTCTTTTCAAACAGTATTTCTTCAAGTATAAGGCAGGTTGCGGATTTTCTCAAAAAGCTTTCAGAAGGTGGTGCTGACCTTACAAAGAGAATAAAAGTAAAAG
>Ga0080007_1067002_pt1 | contig 36695 bp, 44 predicted proteins | sample OctOCTMetagenome_FD_69210 | JGI IMG/M metagenome (GOLD analysis project Ga0080007, IMG submission 69210) | Hot spring and microbial mat streamer communities from Octopus Spring Streamers, Yellowstone National Park, USA - OCT_B (SPADES... | ecosystem: Environmental > Aquatic > Thermal springs >...
TGAAATGATAGTTCCTTTTGATATAAAAAAGCTTTCTAACTTTTCTTTAAATTTTACTCAATTAATTAGTTAAAAAGTATGTCAAAAATTTTTGTTGTTTATTTCAAACCAACGAGATTTCAAAAGAATTTTTTAATATGAAAAATAACTTATAATTGAGAAAATGTCATTAGAAAGAGAGTTGGTAAAAAAGTTCATTAAACATAAAGGAAAAGTTATTGTAATTGCGGTATTGCTTTTGATTGCTTTTGGTTTTTACTACTTTTATTATCTTACCATGTTTAAAGAATCGATAAAGTTCGTTAAGGCTCCAGGAGAATATATTCATACTTCTACTTTACCAACAATAGAACCTACAATTGAAGTAAAAGAAGGTAGGATGACTATAGAGACCGAAAATGCGGATAGAGATTCTGATATTATAAAGTTATATGCAAAAGATTTCGGAGGTTATGTTGAGAATTTTGGGAAATCAGAATCTTATAGTGAGATAATAATAACGTTGATAGTTAAAATTCCTATCAACAATTTTGATAGCTTTTTTGAAAAAGTTAAAAGTGAATTTAAAATAAAATATTCCGATTTACAGATATATAGAGTTTCAATAAGGGAAGAAGTTACTGAGCTAGATATTTTAAATTACACTATGAAGGACTTGGAAAGAATAAGGTCCGAAATAAATATGATGCCTGTTGGAAAGGATAAGATCGATTTGCTCATACATCTTACTTATAAGGAGTTAGAAATTAGAAATAAAATAAGAGAAATTTCAGCTTCAATTTTAGCAAAAGAAACCTTAGGTAAATTTTCAACAGTTGTTGTAACTTTAGTTCAGGAAAAGCCTATAAAGTTAATTCCTGAAAATCTTGGAAGAGAGTTTAATGAAAAATTGAGGTCAATGGTTCATAATTCTGCTATAATTTTGATTGATATAGCAACTGGTATTTTACCATTTATATTGAATGTAATTAGATACATGATCTATGGTCTGATAATTGTAATTTCTCTTATTTTTATTTATATCTTCGTAAAGAAAGTCTATGGAAAACTTGAGAAGAAATTTAAATAGAGAGTCATAAAATTTTGGAACGTAAACTTAAAATTTTAATTTAAATACTTCTTTAATATAAGGAGTTCTCACTACTTCAACAATTTCAATATTAAAATCTTTTCTTAAACTTATAGTCGTCCATTTTTGAGCAAGAATTTTAAGTTAGTTCTTATAGTCAGCAACCTTAGCTTTAAACTCCAATCGGTCGTTAAGATTGAAATATTAAATTTTATGAAACAACAAAATTTTATGTTGTTGGCCAGATTTCGCAGTAAAGTAATAGAGGCAATAAGAGATTTCAATAAATATAGGTCCCCAGAGGCAAATGCAAAACTAATAAAGTTTGACAAGAAGAAAATTGTTGTAGACTTTACTGGAACCTTTTGCAGAACTTGTGGATTTTATGATTACTTTGATGACCTAAAAATATTTCTAGAGGAGAAAGGAGTAAAATCAAAAATTTCAATGATTGAAGAAAAAGAGAATGGAGCGAAAGTTATATTTAGTTTGTAAGTTTTTTTATTCAGGTTCAATAAACATTATATATTACAAATTGTAGTCATCGCCAAACTCTAATCTCCCACCTTTTAATTGTATCTTTAATCTTTATATTTAATCTTTAAAAAAATATTATATCTAGCCATCAACCATCTATTAAAGACTTTTTAAATGGATTTTCGGAAGACACTAGTACTAAATTGGCTTTTCTAACCAAAACTGATGGAGAAATTATCGCATGAAGTACATTGCCTGATTCAGCCCCGCAGTATGATGTATCTAATGATAAGGTAGATTCGTCTCCTACCTCTTCTATATTTCTTAAAAATGTTAGAGAATCTCCATTTAAATAAGCCATAGATTTTGGTACTCTAATTGGAACTAGATCAAGATTTTTATCTATATAGTAAATTTTTTCAATCTCTACACTGCCCATACCATTCATAGTCTCAACATATCCTGCTGGGCTACCAGATGATATGTAAAGCCCTCCTTTAGCCTCTTCTAATAGTTCTTCTAACTTGTAGTCCCCAGGTTTAAGATATAAGGTACTCATTCTAGGTACTGGCCCTGCTTTTTCTTCTTTTTCTTCTATATCCACTCTCGCATTTCCAGTTAATATCCCCCCTCCCTCTTCTGCTGGTAATGTACCAGCTGTAAGTTTTGTATGTAGAAAAGAATAGAAAACACCGTCTTTTATTATTGTTGTGGGTTTTTTCTCCACACCTTCTACATCATACTTATAATAAGAAACAGGTATAATACCTTTAAACTCTATTCTACTATCATCGATTAGTGTTACTTTTTTTGATGCTATCTTTTCCCCAAGCTTTCCCCTGAAAATAGAAGCTTTATTACTTTCAATAAGCCTGTGCGCTTCTACTAAATGTCCCGCCCCATACTCATGAATGGCTGTGCCCACAACTTTTCCATTTAACACTGCTTTATATGTTCCAGAAGTAAGGTTGAAGTTGTTATAACTAGAACGAGCTTTGCTAAATATTATGCATTCTTTTGCAGTATCTATGTATGAATTTAATATTTCTTTCTCTAAGATTCGTAATGTTCTTAAACCTCCAAATGCCCCATGAGTATTAGTGAATGAAAGAATTCTATTTTCTAAATCTTCACAAGGCGCTCCTATATCGCCAACTAAATACCAAGAAGAATATTCTTGTGTAATATTAGCACCATGCGAGTCTAAATACATTTCTAGTGATACACCGATTTCAACCGAAGTTCTAACAGATTTAATACCATTAATGCTTAATACGTTTTCGTTCAAATTCTTACAAATTTCTATAACTTCTGGAATGTCTACTTCTTCGAATTTTTTGTCGTTAGTAATGTCTTTAACTCTAATTTTTTCTCTTGATGGTGTTTTAGGATGTAAGAGTTTATATTCTGGTAATTCTTTTTGAGAATATAAATAAATCCCATAATTTTCCCAACCATTTAGTTCCGCTCTCCATAAAGCATTTTTTATATCTAATCCATCTTGCCAATAGTATGCTGGTTGAGACGGAGTATAATGTACAGAAACTAGAATCCTACTTTTGTAATACGTTTCATAACTTTCAATTTTATCATTTCTAATAGTAAATTTATGTACAGAATAGTTAGGAATATACACGGAAATAAATGGGGGATCCACTCCTCTTTTTGTTTTTATAGCATTAATATAGCTTCTTATTACACTTTCGCTTTCGGAAAGAATATCATCTTCATCAATTTCAAGAATTGGCTTTCTTTTTGTCATATTTATAATTTATAGAATTTAATAGAAAGTTTTAAATGAATTAAAACAATCTGGAAACCATTAATAGACTCATATGAAGAATAATAATGAAGGCATTTTGGGTTCCTTGGCTTCACATGCACCAACCTTTAGTTTTCATTGACGACAAGCTTGAGAGTAATTTGAAAAAAATGCTTTTGTCAAAAGATTCAAAAGAAAGTTGGGACGCAAAGTTAATAGCAAGAGCCTATAAAAATCCTGCAACTTATGTTGAGAAATTAGCTAAATTTGATCCAAAAGTTGTTTTAGATTTTTCTGGTGTTTTGCTAGAAAGTTTAAATCAGCTTTCTGGTTTGCTTGAAAATGTGTATGTAGGAGAAGAAAAAATAGGGAATATAATTGAAGCTTACAAGAGAGTTTTAAGAAAATACCCAAATGCTATAGAGTTTGCAGGTTCTGCTTATTCTCATTGCTATTTTCCTGTAACTCCAGAAAGAGATTGGAAGTGGCAAATAGAAGAATGGCGAAATGTTTTTTCTTCAATTTTTGGTGAATCTCATTTAAAAAGAGTAAAAGGGTTTTGGCTTCCGGAGATGGGAGTTCCTTCTTATGGTGATAAATTAGCTAGATTGATTAAAATATTGAGAGATTTTGGTTATGAGTGGTTGATATTGCCTCTGTTTTCTGTTAAAGATTATCATAAGCTAACTCACGAGCAAAAAATTTCTTTGATCGTTAAACCACATAAACTTAGAGTAGATAATCAAGAAATTGTAGTTTTCTTTTCATCGCCTTACTATTTTATAGACCAACAAGCAGGGGCATCAGCTTCTTATATCTATGATCAGTGTATAAAAACTTTCAAATTTTCAAAAGACAAACCCGCATTAATAATAACAGCAAGTGATGGTGAGAATGGTAATGTTATGATGAACGAGTTCTTCCCGCAAACTTTTACAGAATTTCATACTAAAGTAAAAGATGAGAAAGTTTCTTCTATACTGATTTCGGAGTTTCTAGAAAAATTCTATAAGGGGGAAAGGCTTGAGGAAGTAGAGTTAAGTTTACTTGGAGCTTCTTGGGTTGGAGGACATGAAAGATGGATATGGGGAGAAAAGAGAACAGAAATAGCTAGAAAAATAGACGAAATAAGTAAGATCGTTAACGAAAAAGTAAATGAAAAAAACTTTAAAGATATTTTGAGACTTTTGTTAATTTCAGAAACAAGTTGTTATGTATATTGGGGGACAGATTATTGGTTTTCTCAAGGAGAAAAATTGTTAAAGCTATTAAAAGATAAGATTGAAGAAAAAGCTTAAAAAGGTTTACCGAAACACTTTTAAATTATTACTAAATAAAATGAAACTTATGAGGATAGCTTTATTCTCGTGGGAATCTTTGCATTCTATAGTTGCAGGAGGCCTATCAGTTCATGTAACAGAGCTTGCTGCTGCTTTACAGAGAAAAGGTCATGAGGTTCATGTTTTTACTAGAATAGGAAATAACCAATCCATCTATCAAAATATTGATGGTGTTCATTACCATAGATGTCCATTTGCTTTTTGTTCTGATTTTGTTTACGAAATGACTAATAATATGTGTAAATCTATTGTTTATTATTTTAACGAAACAGAAAATTACATAGGAAACTTTGATATAATTCATGGGCATGATTGGCACGTTGTTTTGGCATTGGATGAATTAAAAAAGACAAAAGGAAAGAAAGTTGTTTTCACTCTTCATTCAACTCAATACGGAAGAGATGGTAATCATTTTCATGATGGTAAGGCAAGAGACATTTCTAACATAGAATGGTATGGTACTTATATTGCTGATAGGCTTATTGTTTGCTCAAATGCTATGAAAGATGAGGTCATGCGTTTGTATAGGGTACCAGAATGGAAAATAAGAGTTATACCAAATGGTATTTGGGCCAATAGATTTAATGGAACAATAGATGCATGGAATGAGGTTAAAAGGCATTTTGGTTTTGGGGTTTATGATCCAATGATAGTTTATGTTGGAAGAATGACTTACCAAAAAGGAGTTGATTTGCTGATAGAAGCAATTCCTGATGTTCTAAAGGATTTTCCGAATGCTAAATTTGTTTTCATTGGAGATGGTTATATGAAGAGCCAACTAGAAAAAAGAGTTAATGAACTAAACTTATGGCATGCAGTTAGATTTACTGGTTATATTCCAGATGATTGGAAGTTGAAAATAGTTAAAGCTAGCGATGCTGTTGTTGTACCAAGTAGGAATGAACCTTTTGGTATAGTTGTTTTAGAAGCTTGGAGTGCTGGAAAGCCAGTTATAGCAACTCATGGTACTGGCGCAGGCGAACTAGTATGGCATGGAGTTACAGGCTATAGAGTTTATCAAGCGCCAAATTCGATAGCATGGGGAATAAAGGAAATTTTGAGGAATCCAGAGCATGCAAGATGGATGGGAGAAAAAGGAAGATATGCCGCAGAAAAAGTTTTTAATTGGGATAACGTTGCTGAGCAAACAATAAAGGTTTATGAGGAGTTGCTAAAATGAAAGTAAAAAAGATTTTGTTGCCAAAATGGGTTCCTTGGTTCGTTTTAGTTATTACATTTTTTACAGTTTTACTATTTTATTCTGAGCTAAAAGATCAACAAAATCCGAATTTTACAAGCTTCATAATAACCGTTATTATGTTTGTTTTTATCCTCTTTGTTTTGTTTTTTGTTTCTTATAGACAAATTCCTTATTTGCTCTTGGCGGAGGTGAAAAAATGAAATGTTGGTTTTGTGGTAAAGAAGCTGTAGCAGTTTCGATGGGGGGTAAAGCTGTTTGTAGAGAGCACGCTAACGTTATTGACAGAATATGCTTTGCAAAATCAGACACAAGTACAGGATATGCAACTTATGAGTGGGTCCACAACGTAGTTCTAGCACCAGATGAATGGATAGAATGGGAGAGCTGGGAAGGAGGAAAGAAAGTTGTTAGAACCTAAACGACTCTAACTCCAGGCATTATCCACTTCTCGCTTCTCCATTCTTTTGATCTTTCTATTATTTTTCTTGGCGTAACACTCAAAGCTTCTTTTGCTTCCTTCATTTCTAAGCCAAGAGTAACTAAATAAGAAATCAAAACTTTTGGATCTTTAATCTGCCAGTGAGAAAGAGCACCCGAAGAAACTACTAAAGGAAACTTAAACTTTTTGTACAATCTGATAATCTCCATGTGATTTGCTAAAACGTTTTTTCTTATAAGACCTTCTGAATTCAAGACTTCCCTAAAATTTATTTCTATAGCAACTTCATTCTCTTTTGCCAATCTAGCCAAAACATGGTTTATTCCGCAATCTTTCCTTTCATAATCCGGATGAGTTAAGATATCAACTCCTCTATTCTCAACAGAAACCCTATTCATGAAATTTGTCCCCCCTCTAACTAAAAGTAAATCAAACTCTCTTCTTCTGTTCAAAAGTTTTTTTAATTCTAGCTTGTTTGTAGCTTCAAAACCAAGATAAATTTCAAGATTATATTCTTTACCAACTCTGTCAATTTCCGCTTTCAGTAAATCTTCTTCTTCCTTTTTCAACGGATAGGAAATAAAGCCGATACCTTTATAACCTAGTTCTTTTGCTGTTTTTACAATTTCTTCTAGAGTAGATTCACCAGAACTGAAAGTGCTATGTATATGCAAGTCATACATTTAATTCTTTTTCCTTCTAATTAAATAAATCAGAATTCCTATCAGAAGCCATATAGTTCCGACAATTTTTGCATTGTTTTCAAGGAAAAACATAAGTATAAAACAGCTAATAACTCCCGCTATTGGTATAAAGGGATGAAATGGAAGTTCAAAGGTTGACCTTTTTTTAATTTTCTTCTTTATCTTTATTAAGCTTAGGTTTGTGAAGATAAAATTAAATAAAGAGCCAAAACTAACAATTGAGACAACAAATTTTATGCTACCAGATATTACTATTAGAATGCTTAAGAGAGAGGAAACTATTACCGAAATTATTGGCGTTCCGAATTTTTCGCTTATTTTAGCTAATTTTTTAGGCAATAAATTATCTCTAGATAGAGCGAAGATAGTTCTAGAAGAGCTGTAAATACTTGTTAAAGCTACACTTGCTGTGGCAACTAAAGCACCAAATGTTACAAATAAGCTGGCATACTCGTTATTTGTTATTTTTTGGGCGACATAAGAAAGAGGATGATCCAAGCCTCCTAGAATTTTCCAATCAACGGAACCTATGCTAACAATAGCTACTCCAATGTAAATTAAAGAGCATATTAGAAGAGAAATAATTATTGCTAATGGAACATCTCTTTTCGGATTTTTCGCTTCTTCAGAAGCCATTGCAACTGTTTGAAAGCCAAGAAAGGCAAAGAAAACTAAAGAGCTAGCAGTTAATGTTGATGAAAAACCATTTGGAAATAATGGAACGAATTTGTTTTTATCAAAATTTCTAAGAAGGTAAAACATGCCAATGAAAATTAAAAAAGAAAGGGCAGATAGTTTTATTAAAACAAGTATTGTTGAAATTCTTGATGTTATTTTTGCTCCAAAAATGTTCGGGATTGTTAATAAGATAATTAACGCTATTGATGAGATTATAGAAAAACTTTGCGAGAAAAATGGGAAGAAGAAAGAAATTAGATATGCTGAAAATCCCAAAGCAACTGCTGATATTGAAACAACATTATCAAAATATCTCATCCACCCAACTAAAAATCCAAAAAATTTTCCAAATGCTATTTTTGTGTAAGCATAAGAGCTTCCAGTTTCTGTTATTATAGAAGATAGTTCAGCAGTTGTTAAAGCTGTTAGCAAAGCAACTAACCCGGCTATCCAAAAAGAAAGAATAACTGAAGGTCCGGCAATCCCTGCTGCAATCCCACTAACAACAAAAATTCCTGCTCCTATTATTTGAGAAATACCAATGTCAACTAAATCAAAAAGAGTTAACTCTCTCTTAAGCTTACTCATTCTAAAATTTTTACTCTTATGCTCTTAAACCTCTCGATTTTTTACCAGCTGATGTTAATCCTCTAAAAACTCTTCTTCTATGTTTATTGCTTGTTATCCAATTTATTTTCTGGTCTGCTTTAATATTTGGATGATGCGGATCAACAAGAATAACTTCGAACCATTTATATTGACCATCTTCTCCAACATAGTAGCTGTTCAAAACTTCAAGATTTGGAAATTTTCTAGCAGCTCTTTCTTCAGCAATCCACCTATCTGATTTTCTTGCCGTAAATCTTAATAAACCTGCTGAAGAAGGCTTTCTACCACCACTTCTTTCGTATAATCTTCTAGGTTTCCCCCCCTTTCTAACTCTAACTCTAGCAATAATAAAACCTTGTTTTGCTTTATAACCTAGAGCTCTTGCTCTATCCAATCTAGTAGGTCTTTCTATTCTAACTACTGCTGGCTGTTTTCTCCACTCTATCAGTCTTTCCTTCTCCAACTTTTTCATTTCTTCGCTGTCTTTTTTCCACAGATTCCTCAAAGCTTTATACAAGCTAAGCATAAAAACACAATTAAAACTTAAATTTAAATTGTTAAAATATAATTGATTTTTAGTGATAGTATGCATCCTTTAGCAAAAGCTTTCATAGGAGTAATAATAGTATTAGCATCACTTTACTACATCTTTGCAGGAATTCCAGGGTATTTAAAACCAGCATTACAAGACGTTTTAACAGTTTTGAATGGAGCAATTCCAATATTTGTAATATTGCTAGGAGTTTTCATAGTTTGGCTAGAGTGGGATGAGTGGAAAATAGAGAGAGAATTAGCAAAAGAAGAGAAAAAACTAGAGAAAGAAAAAAAGAGAAGAAAGAAGTAACTACCCCTTTTATTTTTTCTTTCTAATTCTTTCTTTATGGAAGTTTCATATGAAGAGTTTGCAAAATTAGAATTGAGAGTAGGAAAAGTAATTCAGGTAGAAGACATTCCGGAATCAACCAAACTACTTAAATTGACAGTAGACTTTGGAAATGAAAAGAGAATTGCAGTAGCAGGAATAAAACAACAATACAAACCGGAAGACCTTTTGAACAAGAAATTCGTTTTTGTGACAAATCTTCAAAGGAGGAAAATAATGGGAATAGAGTCCCAATGTATGATTCTAGCAGCAGAAGACAATGGAACCATTGCTTTGCTTCAGCCAATAAAAGATGTTAAAGAAGGAAGTAAAATTAGATAAATGGATGAGAAAACAAAACAATATGTTTTGAAGCTAGTAAGAAGAGCAATAGAGACTTATGTAAGAACAGGAAGGATAATCTCTAGACCAAAAGATTATCCAAGAGAGCTAGATGAAAAAAGAGGAGTTTTTGTAAAAATAAACAAGATTATTTATGGTAAGCCGGAATTAAAAGGTTGTGTTGGATTACCTTATCCAACACAACCTCTAATAGATGGAATAATAGAAGTGGCGGTTTCGGCTACTAAAGATCCAAGATTCCCTCCCTTAGCTGAAGACGAGTTAGACAAAATCAAAATTGAAGTTTCTATATTGACAGAACCTAAAAAAATTGGAGGATCTACAAAAGAGGCTGTTGATAAAATCGTTCCATTTAAACATGGAGTAATAATAAAGAAAGGTTTTAGAAGCGCGTTGTTTTTGCCTCAAGTTTGGGACGAGTTACCAAAAAAAGAAGTTTTTCTTTCTAGACTTTGTTTAAAAGCAGGTTTACCCTCTGACGAGTGGAGGAAAGATGGGATAGAGTTTTATGTTTTTGAAGCAGAGGTTATTGAAGAATAGTAAGATTCCAATTTTTAAGATAAATTTCAAAATACTACTAATTTATTATGAAAGATATTTACAAAGATTTTGCTAAGTTTTATGAAAATTTAGAGTTTGGAAAATTTGATGAATATGCGATTCCTTATATTTTTCAGCAACTTAAGAAGTTAAAATACAAGCCGAAAAAAGTTTTGGATTTAGCCTGCGGGAATGGTATAGCCTCGGTTCTGTTAGCTAAAAAGGGTATGAAGGTTTACGGACTAGATATTTCCAGAGAGATGTTAAAGATTGCAAAACTAAGAGCCAAGAAGGCTAATGTAAGAATAACATTCATACATGCGTATATGCGTAATTTCACTCTTCCAGAAAAAGTAGATTTAGTCGTCTCTCTTTATGATAGTTTAAACTATCTACTTAAACTGGAGGATTTAGAAAAAACCTTTCAAAATGTCTTTAACGTTTTAGTACCTGGAGGAATTTTCATCTTTGATATGAACACGAGGGAAACATTAAAAAGATGGGATAACTGGGTTTATTTCAATGAAAAGTATAACATTGTAATGAAAGGAAGTTTCAATTCACAGGCTAATATTGCCAAACTTCTAATAGTCATGTTTATTAAAAAAAGAAAAAATTTGTATAAAAAAGTTACAGAAGTTCATGTTGAGAAGGCTTATAAAAAATCTGAAATAAGGAAATGCCTTCGTAAGGTTGGATTTCGAAAAATTCATTTTTCAGAATTCCCTCCTATTCGTAGGTACAGCTTACCAGGAAGATTGCTTTGTATAGCAATAAAGAAGTAAACCTGGTGTAGTTTAAATATTATACTAGAAATAGGTAAATCTTAAAATAAAGATACGAAAATAGAAGCAATATCATTATGGTGAGCTTCTAAAGAAAAATTCAATCCTCTTTTTTATTCGGTTATCTCAAATTTTCCCCTAATTCCGTAGCTGTAAAATAAAGTTTGAAACTTCCGTTAGTTTTATAGCCTTATTTTAAAACCTTCTTATACTTCTTCTATTAAAGAATGTTTTGCTTATTTTTTATCTAACTTCGTTTTTATCGGTAAAAATATTTCAGTAGAAGATGGATATAATCGGTTTAGCTTTTATAATTGGAGTGAAGTTTCTAGAAGTTGCTTAAAAATTAATTATCGCCTTTGAATATTTCTTCAATTTTATATCGCTGGGGGTGGGATTTGAACCCACACGGGCGTAAAGCCCACCGGCTTTCTTCATTTTGATTCAGTCCTTGAGTTTAAAAACTCAAGGCCGGCGCCATACCTGGTTAGGCGACCCCAGCAATAAAAATAATTAGATAATTTTGTTTTTAAGTTCTCTGCTTGTTATATAATTTACACCCACTGATTTAGCAAATTGTGTAAGTTTTAAATCGTTAGTTACTAATGTTAAATTATTTTCTTTTACAATACTTAAATGAATAGCATCTTTGAAGTCTAAGCCGTTCAAACACCACTTGAGTACATTTTCATCAATTTTAGCTTTTTCTATCAATCTAATTTCCATACCTTCTATCTCATCTTTAACAAACCCTTCTATACTTTTTCTACTAAGATTCATTTCTCTTTTTAAAACATTTACTAATTCTATTAAAGTAAAGAATGATGAAACCGGAATTACTTGCGTATTATTGAAAGAAATAAACTTTATTTCTTTACCGTTGCCACTAATCTTTTCTTCTATCTTTTTCTTTAAGTAGGAGTAAAGAACGTTTGTATCTAGGTATACTTGCACTTCTTTCACCTTATACAGAGGCATATTTTCTGACAATGTCTACTACTTGCCTTATCTCGAATCTTGGTCTCCACTTGTAATCTGGCAAAGGAGAAAATCTAATTGAACCTTTATCTCCGTTTATGGTTACTTGATATCTTCCTCCATTCAAAAACTTTATAGCAGGTCTAATTGAAATTACTCTTAAGCAATCTTTGAATTTTGCAATGTATTCTAGAAATCTTTTGTTTGTTTCTAGATTACTACCTCTCATTGTTTGATAGAATAACCCATCAATATTTTTAAACATAGCTTGTGTTACTTCCAAGCTATGCTTTTGGTATATTTGTTGTAACCCGCTTGCAGAAACCTTTACTCGCTTAAATCTAATACCCGTAATTTCTGTAAGTTTTTCTACAATTCTTTCTGTAATTTTATCCGGACCTCTATAGACTTCTAAAAGCTTATTGTTAACATTGAAAAAACTTGTTATCTTTTTTATAACCTTTGAATTACCATTTTGTTTTAAAACTGATATGACTTCTTCTAGTTCGTCTTCCTCCAAAACTCTTGAAAGATGCTCTTCTACGCTTTCTTCAAAGAAGTAACTTACTATTATTTCCTCTGGTTGAGATTTGTTTAAAGTTGCTGAAAACCATTCCTTTTCTCCCTTTCCATTTTCGTTTATCTCTTTTATTATCTGAAGTTTTGGTTTAACATTTTCAGCTATGAACAATGTTATAGCAGGCACATTCAATCACCTCCATGTATATTTTAATTTATACATACTAATTTAACATTGTAAAAGGATATTTAATATCTTTTCTGGGGAGAGTACATGGGACTGTATGCAATTTATCTATAGTCTAAAATGTTCCAGAGGTCATTTTGTATTTAATAAAAAAATCAATGTATATAACATTGTCAATGTAGGACACTTGTAAAAAGCTAAAACTTCTAAAAACATCCCATATGGGACATTTTGAATAAAGACATAAACAAGTTATAATAATCTTGTAAATATCTTATGGAAAAGCTTATATACAAGTGTAATACGTATTACATAATAAACTTTTTATTGAATTATTGAAATATTCGAGATTTTCTAAAAAACTTAAAGATGGAGAATAAACTAAAGAATGGAATATTTTACGCTAGATGATTTTGATTTGAAGGGGAAGACTGTTATTTTAAGAGTTGATATCAACTCATACTACGATGCTCCTTCAAAAAAACTTCTCGATTCACCAAGAATAAAAGCCCATTCAAAGACTATAAAAGAGCTTCAAGAAAAAGGCGCAAAGGTTGTTGTTTTAGCGCATCAAGGTAGAAAAGGTGACGAGGATTTTATTAATTTAGAAAAGCATGCAGAACTCTTAAACAAATATTTAGAAAGACCAATCGAGTTTGTTGATGATATTATTGGAGAAAAGGCAAAGAGAAAGATAAAAGAACTAAAAGAAGGAGAAGCAATACTTTTAGACAATGTTAGATTTTTAGACGATGAAACTAAGGAAAAGAGCATAGAAGAGCATGCTAACTCAACAATAGTTAAAGAGTTAGCACCGCTTGCAAACTACTTTGTGCTAGACGGATTTTCTGTTGCTCATAGAAGCCATGCAAGTGTTGTTGGTTTTTCGACGCTTTTACCATCAATGGCAGGAAGAGTGATGGAAAAAGAATTGAATGCTATAAGCAGAGCATTTTTCGATTTTGGAGGTAAGTTCAAAATAATCGGTAACCTATTAATACACGACTTGCCAAGATTTCAATTAAAATGGGATGTATTCATTTTAGCTGGTGCAAAAGTTGATGATTGTTTGAAGGTTATGGAGAGATTATTTTCTTCAAAAAATTTGGAGATGAAAAAAGTCTTGTTAGGTGGATTAACTGCTAATCTTTTCTTGCACGCTTCTGGCATAGATATTAATGATGATAATAGAAAAGTCTTACAAGACATGGGATATTTGCAATTAGAAGATCGAGCTAAGAAATTGCTCGATAACCACAAAGATAATATTATTCTACCAGAAGATGTTGCAATAGATAAAAAAGGAAATAGAGTTGAGTATGATGTGAATAATATTCCGAAAAAAGGTTTGATTTTAGATGTAGGTAAAAAAACTATTGATAAATTTAAGGGAATTTTGAGAGAAGCCAAGTATATAATTGTCAAAGGTCCATTAGGAATGTACGAAAGACAACCATTCTCAATTGGAACAAAAGAAATTCTTGAAATTTTATCTACTTTAAGATCGTTCACACTAATTGGAGGTGGAGATACATCTACAGCTTTGGAGGTTTTTGGTATTCCTGAAGAAAAATTCTCTTATGTAAGCCTGGCAGGAGGGGCTTTAATAGATTACCTATCTGGAAAAGAATTGCCAGGAGTAAGGGCTTTGGAAATTTCTTATAAAAAGTTCAAGAAATGATTCTTATCTGGATACAAAAACTTTAGCAATTTTTTCCAAGAACTTTCTTTTATCATTTGCAAAAACAAAAGCACTTGCTATCAAAACACCTTGAGTACCAAAATCTAAAGCAGCTTTTACATCTTCTTCATTAGTTATGCCTGCCCCGCATAGCTTAACAATTTTTGGATTAATTCTATCGACAAGCTTTACAAATTCTTGAAGAGATTCTGCCTTATATTTAGATACAGCTCTTCCTGTAGCTATCAATTCTGGCGGCTCATAACTTAGAGAATATGGTGATAATTTAGCGATATTTTTAGCTTCTCTCAAATCTGATGCTAATGCAAATATCTTGATTCCATATTTTTTTGAGATTTTGATAATTCTTTCAATTTTTTCTATTGAAACTTTTTTCTCCGAATGATTAATTAAAGAACCATAGACACCATATTCCTTTAGTGAATTGAAAGAGACGCTTCCAGTAAACCTTCCTTCTTCCAAATCATCGACATGCTGAGATAGTATTGGTATACCGACATTTTTTACTAACAGAGGAATGTCTAAAAACTGAGGCGCAACAAAAACATCAATTTTATATTTTTTTGAAATTTCTTCAGCAATCTTTGCAAGCTTTAAAGCTCTTTTACCACTAGCTTCTTTGTATGCTTTAAAATTCAAAACTATCATTTGTGAACAATCCTCCTAATTTCTTTAAGTAAGTTTATTGCATCTTCATCATTTCTCATCCAAATATTTCTCCCAATTGCGACTCCGGCGGCCCCAACACTCATTATATCTTCTACGACTTTCAAAACATCTTTTTCTTCTGAAATTTTTGGACCACCCGCAACTAAAACTGGAGCGAAACAATCTTTAACAACTTTAGAAAAACTTTCTTTATCCCCAGTATAATAAGTTTTAACTACATCAAAACCGATTTCTGCTCCAACTCTAGCTGCATATCTTATAGCATCTGGATCATATTTTGATTTAAGTTTTTTACCGCGAGGATAAGCAAAACCAAAAATTGGCATTTTGTATTTGTTGGCATCTTGCTTTATTTCTTCAAAAATTTTAAACATCTCGGCCTCTCTATCAGAACCAAAGTAGATTGTGCAAGCAATTGCGTTCGCACCAATATCTCTAGCTTCTTTAACGCTTGTCACAATTTGTTGAATTTGATTTTCATCAGTGGTCAAACTTGTTCTTGCAGTCAATTTAACAATTATTGGCAATTTCCCAACCACCCTCTTAATCTTTTTTGCGACACCAATATGAACTATTATTCCATCAACTTTTCCTTCCAAAGCAATTCTTGCTATTCTTTCTGGTGACAAATCTATTCCTTCATAAGCACTGGGGCCATGCTCTACAGCGTGATCAAAAGCTAAAAGCAGAGCCTTACCATCTTTCATTATTTCTTTAAGCTTCTTCTCTTTCGATTTAAACATTTTTCTCACTCATGAATTCTAAAACTTCTTTTTCATTTGGAAAATAACCTTTGCCTTTACTAATCTTAAGCGCAGCGTATGCGTTTGAGAATTTTATAGAATAATCTATATCTTTTGTTTTTGAAAAAGAATGAGAAAAGGCTGCTGTAAAAGAATCACCAGCACCAGTCGTATCAATCACTTTAACTTTATAAGCCTCAAAAATTTTTAGCTTATCATTAAAAACAACAGAACCTTTCTTACCCATTGTAACTATAACTGTCGCTTTTGAAATTTTTTTCAATTTTTTACAAGCTTCCAGAGGATTTTTTGTTTGAGTCAATTTCATAGCCTCTTTTTTATTCATTATGACAAACTCAGATTTCTTCATAAATTCTAGCAACTTTTTTCTCTGATAGTCAACCATTGCAACGCTTGGATTACAAATTATTTTAATCCCATGCATTTTCGAAACTTCTATAGCTTTTCTTAAAAATTTAATATTTTCATTGCTTGTCATGCTTGTAAAAATAAACCAATCGCATTTTTCAAGAGTGTTATTATCCAGATCCTTTTCTGATAAGAGATTGTTGGCCCCCCTATAAGTTAATATTGTCTTTTCTCCTCCATAAAGGAAAATTAATGAGAAACCTGTCATTGAATTTTCCCTTTTAACATTTTTTGTTGATATTTTGCTTCTTTTCATTTCCTTTAAAATAATTTCTCCATAACTATCATTACCAACTTTTCCAAAAAATTCTACTTTATTTCCGAGAATTGAAAGAACTTTTGCAATGTTAAAACCAGAACCACCAACATCCAAAGAGATCTTTTCAATTTGAGTTTTGTAATCAAACGGAAAAGCAAGCAAATCTTTAATTAGGAAAAAATTTTTCGAAGGATAGATTGTTATGTCGATAACTAACGATCCAACAACACAAGCCTTCATTACTCTATTTTTTTCTCTTCAAATAAATTTCTTCTACTTTCTAACAACAATCTAGTTTTGAAGTCTGCTAATATTCCCATGAAGTTTGCAAAGGCTTCTTCTGGAGTTCCAAAACTGCTGAAATACTTATGAACATCACCATCTGCCCACCATTTATTGCAAATATAATAATAATGGTCGCTTTGTTGCAATAATCTCCAAATCTTTATCAAATCTTCATTTTTACTTTTCTTAACAATCTTTTCTAGATTTTTAACTTCTTCAAAAGCAATTTGCTGCATTTTATTTCCCAACCATGCCGATACGTCTCTTTCCATATCTGCCCAAGAGACTGTTGAAAATTCAAAAACGTCAATTTCTCCGATTGGTTGGTATTTTTCTATGGCTTCGCTTGCTTTTAAAAACTCTAGATTCTCGTATTTAAGAACCATGTATGGTAAAGCCTTCAAAAACCAAAATATTCCACTTTCTTCTGGCTGATGCTCTCCAAAAGTTTCATAATCCATGAAAATATTGATAACTTGACCAGGTGAAGCACTTAGCCAGGCAGCATATTTTTCAGCTGTTAAAGGCCATTGGTCCCAATTTCTTGCAGAGAATCTATAACCAATGTCGTCGCTTAACCTATAATTCCTTAGCAATACTCTTATTCTTTTATCTGGTGTAGGGTCATTTGGATAACAATATTTTCTCACATAGACATAGTTCGGATTTCTCCATTGTAATATCCTCTCTGCACCTTCAGTAAATATCGCCTTAAAACCTAAATTTTCAACAATTTTTGCAATTCTATTATTATAAATCATTTCTGTGTTTACAAAAACTTTTGGTTCTATGTTGAAATAATCCTTTAACATTTGTCTATGCATTTCAACCTGTTCTATGAATTCTTCTTCACTTTCATACAAACTAGCTAAAGAATGAAAATAAGTCTCTCCGTAAAACTCAACTTCTTTTTTCTCAGCAAGTTGCTTAAATGTTGATAAAACATCCTTATTAAATTTTTCTGCACTTTCTACAAATGTTCCAGTTAGGCTAAAACCAACTTTGAATTTCCTTTTTTCATGTTTTAAATTGTCTAAAATTTCCAAAATTATTCTATTTGTAGGTAAATAACATTTGTTAGCAACTCTATCAAAAATCCATTTGTTCAATCCATTATTAAAGTAAGCATCATAAAGCTTTCTATCTTCTATAAATCCATTTGACTGAAAATGCGCAATTCTAATAGGTTGATGAACTTGAAATGAAAGAGTTATTGATGGCATAAATTACTTTAAAAAACCACTATAAATTAATAAATAAAATTTATAATCCATCTAAACTCAAATCCAGCTAGTGCAAATATTAAAGCTTTTAAAAATTTGCCTAAGAAAGTTGCTAATAAAAATTTTTTTATATCGTATCTTCCAATTCCGGCAGAAATTCCAACAATATCGAAAGGAAATGGTAGGAAAGCAGCAAGAGATATTGCAATAAAACCGTATTTTTTGAAGAATTTCTCAAATTTCTCAATTCCTTTTTTATGTTTTTTAATCATAAGCAAGTTTCCACCAAGCCCTATAAAATATCCTGTCAGCTCGCCAATGGCCATTCCTAAACCTGAAAAAAATGCAACTAAAACAGGATTCATTCCTAGGCTTGAAGAGGCAAAAATAATTAAGTAAAGAGGCACCGGGAGAAAAATTGTAGATGTTGAGATAACGCTTACCAAAAACACACCAATATAACCAAGCAGTTTTATAAAAAATAAAAAATACTCAATCATTTTTATCCTATATACCCTTTACTCTCTTCTTTCCTAGCTGGAACAACCATTGGAAACGGAAGAGGAGGAGGAAATCTTATTTCATCAGCTAAAATTATAGCCAGTGTTAAGCATTTCTTAAATAGAAAGTTCTTAACTTCCAAATCTATACTTTCTGGCAATTTCTTGTCTTTTTTCCATGCTTTTACAGCATCTTTTGTTTCTTTGCCATCATAAAGTAATGTTCCACTCATTTCTATCTTCCCAAAACCATCTTTATACTCTACTATAAACTCAAATCCTATTTCTAATACTTTTTGTTTGTTTAGAACTTCGATTTCCTTTTCTTCAACAGAAACTATCTTAACAGAAGAAGATATATCAACCTTCCCAGAAATTTCCCTAGTTCTACTAGCTTCTATTTTTGTGAAGTTATATCCTATTATCATTCTCTTCAGTTGTTTTTCAATTATTTAAGCATGTTTTTCTATTTTTTTGATGAGAGAGATATTATTTTTAATTTTGTTTTTTATTGCGGTTTCACTATTTTCTCTTTATCTTGGTGGCTTAACAAGAAAAGCAATAGAAAAAGGAGAGATAGAGCCAGTATTTCCAAACCCATCTGATTATAGAAATTCAATCTATATGTTTGCCTTAATCGTTTTAGGAACGTTAATGGTTTTATTTTTCATAAAGATAAAAGTCGAGTTTGTAAAAGTTCTGGAAAACATAGCATTGTTTTTATTAATCTCTACTACCTTTTCTTACTTTTTGCCCATTTTTACTTCCTTTCTATTATCGATTCTTCTTATTATTGTTTCTGAAGTGAAACCCTCCTTTATTTTAAAGAATCTTTGTATATTTTTATCTATACCTTCAGCATCCGCTATAATAGGTGCTTCTTTAGATTATAAAGTTGTTCTTCTATTTTTTATAATTCTAGCCTTTTACGATATAGTTTCCGTATTTATAACTAAACACATGGTTTATATTGCCGAAAAACTTCTATCTAAATCGAGTTCTTTAATTTCTGTATTCCCATCAAAAAAGATAAGAAAAGTTAGCTTCTCTCATGGTAAAAGAAAGATTAGAGTTATAGCTTTAGGTGCAGGTGATTATTTTATGCCAGCTTCATTTTCAGTATCGCTCTTGCCATTAGGCATAAAGTATTCACTTTCCACCTTATTTCTTAATGCTATAACTCTTTTCTTTTTGTTATACTTTATCCATAAAAGAGAAGTTTCTAGACCGTTGCCCGCTATACCATTTCTTCTCATTTCATCAATCTTAGGTTTTCTAATATCTTTTTATCTCTAGTCATAATTTTTAAAAAGCTAAAAATCTAATAACAATTGATGAAAATTAAGTTTGTTGAGAGACTTTTTGAAACGTTTGGGAGCAAGAAAAGTAGTAAAAGAATAGAAAAGATAAAAAAGAGGTTTTATGAAGCAATTTCTTTGCCAACAATTATACTTGTAGGCCTGTTAATAAGAATTGCAACTTCTTTTGTAGGATGGATAAGAGCTATTTTAATTTCTTGGGGTGTTTTGGATGGTGTTATTTCCAACTACATATACAAAGAAGAAAGGTTCTTTCCTTATCAATTCTTAAGATACGGGAGAATAATTGCAAATTTAAGCGGGATAATATCTCCAGCAATTCCGATTATTTGGAACATTTCAGATGGAATTTATAGTATGATAATCTATGAAAGAGCTCATATTGTAGAAAACTTTTCTAGGTTAGGAAGAGTATTAAATGGAGTAATGTTTGTTGCATTTTCTTAATTTTTATTTTAAGACATTAGGATTTCCATAAAATAGTTTAAAACTCATTAAACAAACTAAAATATATATATAGCCCCGTCGTCTAGCGGCCAAGGATACCGGGCTTTGGTCTTTTAACTAAAGCTTTGATGAAAAGATGATAGGAAGAAACCCGGGGACGGCGGTTCGAATCCGCCCGGGGCTATTATGCTACAAAAATTCTATGTCTCTCTTCTTTATTTCTAATTTCTTGAAGTATCCTCTTAACTATCATCTTTTTCGGGTCTGGTAACATTTCTACCCTTTTTTTTATATCTTCAAACGACTCAAAAGGTTTCTTCTTTCTTTCTTGTAAAATGCTAAACAGATGTTTTTTCCCCAAACCTGGTAAAAGTTCTAGTGAGTGCATTCTTGGAGAAAGAGGTCCAGCATTATTAAAAAAAGCTACAAATCTACTTTCATTTTTAGAAACAATTTCTGTAACTACCTCTTCCAAAATATCTTTTGCTAAACTTGTTAATTCTTCGTAACTTATTCTCCTTTTTATATAATCAACGACATCTCTTTTACCAGGACCTATATAAAACCTATCTTTTGGTTTTACTTGGACATTTTTCTTAACTACAACTTCCAACAAGGAAAAGTAATTCTCACCAATACCTTGAACAGTTGGTTCCGACTTTTTATCAGTAGCTTTTCCCATTGGAAGGAAATCTAGAGCTATCAAATATTCTTCCTTAACCAGATTTATCACCCTTACAAAAACTTCTTCACAATTTCCAATATATTATTTATTTCATGTTCTTCAAAAAGAGTGTAGTCTTTGTAGAGTACTGTCCTTAAATCATCTTTTGTAGCTGGCAAGAAATTACAAATTTGGATTATATGCTCTTCCTTCAATTTTTTTATTTTTGAAAGCTCTTCCTTCAATTTTTTAACATCTTTTTCGTTAAGCTTAGCAAATTTAGAAAGATGCTCTAGTGCATTGTTTTGCTCATAAGTAAGATTCTTTTTACTTTTCTTTTCCATTATTTCTTTAGCTTCTGCAAATGTTACTGGTTGTTCAGCAATTATCTCCATGATTATTATTTCAATTGTTAATTTAAAACTAATTAAAACTAAAAATTCAAAGGTTTAAGGTGTTCTGGCCTTGAGATTACTTTCTTTATTTTGTTACCAACTTTTACTTTAACAACATATGCTTTCCCTCTTTTTTCTATAATTTCGCCTACCATTCCTTTAAACCTTGAAAAAGGCATTCCCTTGAAGCTAGTAGGTTCTTGTTCTATAATTACTTTTTCTCCTATATTAAACTTTTGTATAAATTTTGTTATAGGAGGCCTATATCTAGCTTCTCTTGCTAGCTTTTTCCTTGTTTTCACCCTAAAGCCTTGAGACTTTTTAACCATTATATCACTTTATTTATACAACTAAATCCTTTTTCAATTGCTCATAGCAATTCTGATCAATTAATTTGACTATTTCGAGTGCAAACTCTATTGCTGTTCCTGGTCCTTGAGAAGTTATTATGTTGCCATCTACAACAACTTTTTCGTCAACATAATTTCTTATTTTGTCTTTCATTTTCGGAAAACAAGTAGCTTTCTTACCTTCTAATATCCCAATACTTTCTAGTATTGTTGGCGCTGCACATATGGCTGCTATTAGTTTGCCTTTACTATTAAAGTATTTAATAAAATTTATTACTTGTTGATTGTTTTCCAAGTTTTTATAGCCTGGATTTCCTCCAGGCAGAACTATTCCATCATAATCTTCTGGCTTAACATCAGTAATTATCTTATCACAAAGGATTTTTATACCATTTCTTCCCGAAACAATTTCATCTTCTACGCCCACAACATCAACCTTTATATTAGCTCTTCTAAGAATATCTATCACAGCTACTGCTTCAATTTCTTCGAATCCTTCAGCCAAAGGAACAATCAACCTCATTCACCCACCCCTGTGGATTTTGATTACATCCAATAAAATCTTTTTTGGAGTGTTATTTAAAATTTCGCTAATGTTAGGTTTTGTTCTACCATTATCTCCAGTTATTAGTTCTTTTATATAGAGACCGGCAGAAGCTCTTATTTTTAGTTTTAATGTTTTTTTATTTACAAGCTCATAAGAAATTTTTATTACTTTTCTCTTTCTTTCTTTATCTGCTCTCCTAGCTAATACTCTAGTTGGTGTTTTCTGAAAAATTATAGCACCGTTCAATTTTTTTAGATCTTTCAATTTTTCTTTGTCTATTTCTTTCTCGAATTTAACTAACGCCAAATAAGTTTTATCAGATCTATCGGCCTTTAACTTTCTTATTAACTGTCTGCCATCTTTAACAATTTTAAAATTTCTAACTTTAACTTTTTTTGATTTGTTTATCTTTTTTTCGATCTCCTTCAGGTTAATTCTTCTTATTTTTGGTTTTATTATTTCTATAACGAAGGGCCTCCAAGCTAAACATCTAGCGTCAATATCTTCTCTACCCAAGCTATGAATCTTACTTTTCTTACCCTTTGTAGCTTTCAGCAAAGGTTTTTCTATTATCATCTGAACAGAACTAGGATATAACAAACCAGTGCCTTTGCATTTTTCACAACCTTTCCCCCTACAATAAGGACAATACCATGTAGCTTGAGGTATGCTTCTAGAAAGTTTTTGATATTCGCCATAAACAAATAGGCTTTTTACTTGTAAGTTTATCGTATTCCTTTCTAAATCAACTAAAACAGTTATATCAGGATTTTCCCTATTTGCCTTTTTGCTAGTTTTTCTTTCTATAATTTTCCCTATTTCTCTATTAAATGTAGATTTTAGCGATTCATAATATTCTGCTCCAACTTCTTCTATCATTTCTTCTTCTTTTTGCAAAAGTTCTGAAGACAATTTTGTTCCAATTAAGAAAGTACCAAACCCGTATTCTTTTAATCTTTCTATTATCTTGTTAGCTATTTCTTCAATTCTTTCAAAGGTATCGTTGCAAAAATAGCACATCTTTTTTTCTGCTTCAACTTTCCTATTTCTAAAATTTATGCCGAGAAAATTACTTAAATCTATATCTAAATTTTTGCCAGAATCAAAAACCATAGCCAAAACTTGTCTTATTGCTTCTCCTCTTTCCTTGTTGGATTTCCCACTTAACAAATTCCCAAAAGCTCTACCCAAACAATAATCACAAATATATCCTTTCTTCATTAGCTTTAAAGCAGCTTCTAATACATTCATAACCCTTCCCTATCCATCTCATAGTTAACTATTGTTATCACTTGAGAGCTCAGATATTCTATTCTCCCAACGGATACTTTTCTAATTTTGTTTCTTAAAAGAAAGCTCTCCTCTTTTTTAGGGATACCTTTGTTATCACCTAAAATAAAAACCGAATCGCTCTTCATCTTAATGCTTCTTATATCTTCTCCTTCCAAATTCAAATAAAAAATGTTATCATTACCATACTTTTCGATTTCCTCTTTTACCACTTCTTCAAAACTTTTTTTCTCTACATATATTCCGGCTTCTGAATTCTTTTTACCAATTCTAAAATTTTTTATTGCAATGTTTATGTGAGATGCTATGTTTCTTTCATCTGGATAAACATTCTTTAATTCATTAGTAAAAAAAGTTACTGTTAATGGAGGAGATGGGGGACCATTCAAAACTACGTGAAATTTAACGTCTTTTCTTAAAGAGTAAGACAAAAAAATTGCTGTCGAAATGCATCTAGCTATTAAATCCATCCTCCCCGCATTAGGCAAATCATTTAACTTAAACTCTTTAGTTACTCCTCTAGAAAAAAGTATAAACTCTCTCATAATCTCAAGCCTAATTGTCTCATTAGCTGTTCTAATTGACCTCTTTTCAAACCTTTTATTCCACCCATACTTTTCATGAGTTTTTTCATCTTGAAATATTGGTCTAAAAGTTCTCTGACTTCCTCTTCTTTTGTTCCACTACCTTTAGCAATTCTCCTTATTCTACTTTCGTTTATTATTTCCGGATTTTTCCTTTCTTGTGGCGTCATCGATTGCATCATATATTTCCACTTTTTCATCTTTTCTTCTTGTTGTTTTAACAAATCTTTTGGTAAAGACAATCCCGGAATCATTGATATTATATTGGAAAGCGGTCCCATGTTCCTTATTGATTCTATTTGTTCAATAAAATCTTCTAGTGTAAATTCTCCTTCAACAATTTTTTCAACCTTTTCAGGCTTAACTACTTCTTTTGCTTTCTCCAGCAAAGTTTCTAAATCTCCAAGGCCAAGCATTCTAGAAACGAATCTTTTCGGATCATATTTTTCAAAAGCATCAAATTTTTCTCCAACACCAATAAACTTAACTTTAGCCCCAGTAGTACTACAAGCGGCTATTGCCGCTCCTCCCTTTGCCGAAGAATCCATCTTCGTTATTATTATTCCCGTTATCCCGACAAGTTTATTGAATTCTTCAGCTTGTTTTTTTGCCACTTTTCCTATGTCAGCAGGCAGTACTAGTAATACCTCATCGGGCTTTATTATTTCTCCCAACTTCTTTAATTCTCTTGCCATCTCTTCATCCAGAGCATTTCTTCCTGCAGTATCATAAATGATATAATCATAATCTTTGAATTTTTCCAAACTATCTTTTGCTACCTCAAAGGCATCTTTTCCAATAAAAAATTTTACATTTATTTTTTCAGCAACCTGTTTCAATTGTTCTGGAGCAGCTGGCCTATGGTAATCCAAACATACAAGAACAACCTTTCCTTTCTTTTTTAGGTAATATGCAAGCTTTCCAGCGGTTGTCGTTTTGCCACTTCCGAAAAGCCCAACCAACATTATTTTTTTGCCTTTAATGTCTGATGCTTCTTTTCCAAGAATTGAAACTAATTCATCGTAAACTACCTTTATCAAATGTTCTTTAAGCGTTAATCCTTCTGGGGTTTTTTCCTTTAATACTTTTCTTCTTATGATATCAATAAAATTATTTGCTATGTAGACATCAACATCAGACTGCAATAAAATTACTTTTATCTCTCTTAAAAATTCTTCTACAACCTTTTCATCAATACTACTTTTTCCAATTATCTTCCTTATTGCATTTTTCAATCCTTCTGAAAGTGCCTCCAACATAAATCAAATTTTCTTTTTAACAATTTATTCGGTTCAAAAGTTTAGCAAATTGTTCAAAAACTCTTCTTTATCAAAATATTTTATATCTTCATATTTTTGGCCGTCACAAACAAAAAGTATTGGTTTCTTAAGCAAATAAGAAACAGATAGTATTGCCCCCCCTTTTTCATTAACATCAAGCTTTGTAAAGATTACAGCATCAATTCCGACTTCATTGAAAAATCTTGCTTGATTTACAGCATCGTTTCCAGTTAGGCTATCTATAACTAACACCTTTAAATCCGGATTGTTAACTCTAACTATCTTTTTCAATTCTTCCATAAGATTTTCATTAGTATAGCTTCTTCCTGCAGTATCAGCAAGTACAACATCGATTTTTTTAGCTTCAGCGTATTTTCTAGCATCGAAAATTACTGCAGCAGGATCCGCCCCATACTTTTGTTTTATTATTGGTATTCCTATTCTTTTTGCATGCTCTTCTAATTGTTCAATAGAAGCAGCTCTAAAGGTATCTCCCGCAGCTAACACACAACTAAAGCCTCTTTTACTCAAAAAGTTTGCAACTTTAGCAATCGTTGTTGTTTTTCCAGAACCGTTAAACCCAAAGAAAACTATTATATAAGGTTTTTTGTTTTTTATTTCATTTTCTAAATTAATTTGTGATAAGTTCAAAATTTCGTTCAAACTCTTCCTTATTGCATCAACAACAATTTCTTTTTCTTTACCTCTTTTTATTTCTTTCCCCTCCAACTCTTTTATTAAATCGTTTTTAATTTTTTCTGCAACCTCGAATGCAACATCAGCTTCAATAAGCTCAACTTCTAAGTCACTTAATAAAGGTTCTAAATCTTCTCTCTTTAATTTCTTCTCTAAAACCTTTTTTACAATTTTTTCCTTGATTTTAGAAAACAAAGTTTTGCCTTCCTTAACCTCTCTAATTTCTTTTATTTCAGGTATTTTTTCTTCTACTTTTTCTTCAGTAAAAGATTCAGGTTTTTTTAATATTTTTTCTTTCTCTTCCTCTATTTCTTTTTGTTTTCCGACTATTTTTTCTGTTATTTCTTTTAGCTTTTTCTTCAAAAAATTAAACATTTATTTGCTCACCCTTCTTATGATATCTTCCAGCTTTTTTTGCTGTGAAACAATGTTTTCTATTTCATCTTCTATTTCATTAATAGCTTTTCTAAGAGCATCTATTCTCCTCTTAAGAATATCTATAACACCATCTTTACTTAATTCCAAAAAAACTTTTGCACCTATATTAACCAGAAAATTCTCCTCTGTAACTTCTCCTTTACAATAAACTCCGCTTCCAAGAGAAAAAAACGTTTCAATATTTTTTTTAATTCCATTTAGCGAAGAAATAGTGCCTTCTGTCTCTTCAATTCTTTCTAATATTTCTTCCCTTTCTTTCAAAAGAGTTTCTAGTTTAGCTTGTAAATATGAGTATTTAATTATAGCTTCTCTTTCCTCCTCTTTCATAAAACTTTTTCAATTCTAACTATTTACTTTTATTACACATCAAGTCCAAACTCTTCCCTTGCTACCTTTTTCAATATTTTTATCATTTCTTCTAATTGTGATTTCTTTATAGCTACAGCTCCCACACTTCTAAACTTACTTTCTGTTCTAATTAGATTGTCATGCTTAGTTTGATTTATTCTAACAAAAGGCTCTTCCCCCCTATACCTTGGTTGTTTGAAGACATCTACCCAAATAAATTCTATTGGTGAAACTTGAATTTTAGCAATAAACTTGCTTGGTCCTACTGAATAAAAAACTTTTGCTGGTCCTTTCTCATCATAATCTATTTTCTTCTCTAGAAGCATTTTCTCACAAAGTTTTGTTACTGTATGTCTATTAAGATTCAAAGCCTTTGCTATTTCAGCTATCGTCATCCCTCTATCACTCTTTTCTAAAAGTTCATATATTCTTCTTGCATTTTCAGTATCGTATTCAACTTCTTTTGATGTTTTTATTTGCTCTACCATAAAGGTTATTCATTCTAGTATATAAATTTTTTCTCTACTGATGCTAAAGCTTATAAATTTAAAAAAGAGAATCATAATTGGTTGGCGGCCAGATCGGGAGGGAAACACCCGGTCTCGTCCCGATCCCGGAAGTTAAGCCTCCCGGAGGTGTGGAAAGTACTGCTCCGCATGGAGCGGGAAATCCACGTCGCCGCCAACCAAATTTACTGTAAAAAGATATTAACTTAACTACTAAAATCCTTAACTAATTCTTCTATTCTTCTTGCAAGTTGAAAATCGTATTGTGTTACACCCCCTTCATCATGGGTAGTGAGCTTTATTACAACCTCATTATAGTTTTTAATTTCAATGTCTGGATGATGTTCAAGCTCTTCTGCTACTGGTAGTATAGCGTTTATAAATTTAATAGCTGTTGAAAAATCTTTTAGTTTTAAGTATCTAACAATACTATTTTCTTTATAACTCCAATTCTTAAGATGTTTTAGATTTTCTTTTATTTCATCTTGAGTTAACTTTACCATAATTATAGTTTTATTAATTTAAAGAGACTTAAATTGAGTTGTATATACAAAATATCATATCATCTTTTAATCTCACTAGAAACTTCAGAAACGCTTTTTTAATAGATAGCTTTTGGCTGGTTTAAAAATTTTAATTATAACTCTAAAACTTAAAATTATAAATGCCCTCGTCGTCTAGTGGCCTAGGATGCAGGCCTGTCACGCCTGAGACCCGGGTTCGAATCCCGGCGGGGGCGAGATTATTTGTTAGATAGACTTTATGTGTATTCCAGAAAGTTAAAACTTCCTGTAGCATTTACCATCTTTTCCAATATAAAACCCTTCAGGGCAAATAACACAAATGTTATTATAAGTTTGATAACCTGGAGGGCATTCTAAGCAAGTTTTGTTATCTGAAGCTAGTCCTGTGCCATTAGGACAAGCATTAACACATTTGTTATTATAGGTGAATGAATAATCTTTTGGGCATTCTAAACAAATATAATTTTTGCCTCCAATTCCTGTACCTCCAGGACACCTAGAATAACAAGAACCATTATAGTAAAATGGATATTCTTTTTTGCAAGGATTTTTACAATAGTATTTTACTGTTGAAGTGTTTAGTGCATTTAAACAATCATCGACAATTCTTCCAACTTTGTATGTAGTATCAAATGGTATCCAGATTCCGTCTTCACCTTCAAAGTATTGAAGTTCTTTTTCGTTAGAGTAAAAAGAAAGCTCGTTTATTATTTCGTTAACATTCTTTGTTGGAAAGAAAACTTCACTCCAAGCATGTCGACAACCCTCAACATACCTTACTCTAACAACGCTCCCTATAGAAGCACTCATAGAAGCAAAAAGTATTGCTTGGTCATCACATTTTCCAGCTTTTAATTGAATGGTTTCGTTTGGAGGCATAGCTTCAGAATAGCTTCCCGGCAAATATCTTATGTTTTCTTTTATCCATTTGTAAATGTTAAAGTTGTAAAGAAGGTAAGGAAAGGCTGAAGCTCCATAATTTGGTAATAGTGAAATTGTAAAACTTTTCAAACTTTCGGCATCTATTTTGTCTTCGCAATCATAATTTACAAAAGCATTTGTAAGTTTATCGTATAAATAGCTAACGTTCGGTTGATAATAAATACATTTTCCACTTCTATTTTCATAGCATTCTAAATATCCAATTTCACATTTTTGATAGCAAGCACCTCTACAAAATATAGGATAGTTCTTAGGGCAATTCGAAGATTTGTATGATATTAGTGTTGATTCAACTTTCTTTAAACTTTCGTTTTCTATTTTAAATTCTAAAATCGGAGAGAATTCTTTTATCGTTTGATTAAATTGGTATTCTTCTTGAGTTGGAAATAAATTGTTAAAGTTCTGAAATAGAAAGAGCAAAGCTAACAATAAAAGAGAAATGAAGGTTATTAAAACGAATTTTTTATTCATCATTTTATCCCTTTACAATTAATCCAAGTTCTCTGGCTTTTTCTAAAGCTTTTCTATACTCTCCTTTTGTTATTCTTCTGTTTATTTTTTCGTTTTCTAATGCTTTGAAGTAAGGATAGTATTGATCCATCAGATTCACTATACAATTTTGTCCTAGGTTTTTTGAAATCCATTCTAAAATTGGAAAAGTACAACATTCAACATGGTTAGGTAAAATTAAGTGCCTAACAACAACTTCAGCTTGTTTGCTAGCGATTAAATGGTTTCTCGCAACAACATTCCAATAATTTTTAGTTCTTGCGAGTTCTTGAGAACAATTTCCTGGACCAAATTTAAAGTCAGTTAAATAAACATCGATAAAACCGTCTAGAAGTTTCATAGATAACTCGCTCATATACATGTTGCTATTCCAAACTATTGGAACATTTTCATTTACATATTCGAAAATTTCAAAAATATTATGTAAAAACATTGTAGGTTCTCCCCCAACTAAATTAACATTTCTGCAACCTTCTCTCCTTCTCCTTTCTATAATTTTTGCTAATGTTTTAGGCTCTATTGTTTCTCCCTCTTCTAAGCGAAAACTTATAGTATAGTTTTGACAGAAAATGCAAAACATGTTACAAGACCAAAAGAAGATTGTGTGAGAAGGAGTAATAAAGCTTTCTTCTCCCATATGTATAAATTCGGAAGATATTCTAAGTTTATCATCAAGCTGACAAACTCCTCTTCGACCTTTAGTTCTATCAACCTTACAATTCCATTCACAAAGTTGACATTTTTTTACTATTTCGTTTGCTATAATCCTTTTAAGAGTTAAGAGATTTGTTTTAAAGAACTTTACGTTGTTTTCTTCTTTTTCTTTAAATTCTTTCATTAAACTATCGTGCAACTTCCAAAGGTTTTCTATGCTTGCATCTTTTGGTATTTCTACTTCAAAACTTTTTAAAAGAATAAACTTTGCAGGAAGTTTGTTGTTAACTACGTTAACATATCTTTTCATAACTCTTTTTACGTCTTCGTCTTCAAGAGCATAAACTGCGTCTGGTCTTGAAAATAGTAATTCAGAAAATTTTATTTTTTCATCCATATTTAGTTTATGCATTGCAAAGATTTTTCATTTTTTATGAAACTATACCAAGAATACAAAAAATTCTCTAAAGATTTCTTTGTTGAGAATTACAAGAATTGGATTGGAAGTAAAAATCTTCTTGTTTCAAGATTAGAAAAAATATTTTTTGCTTTTGAAGTAGACACGTTTTTCAATTTTTTAGATAAAATAAGGACTCTTTATTATTCCGGAGATGTTAAGGAGATGATTAAAAAGTATAATGATGATATTTGGTCTGGCTACGAGCTTCTAAGTTTTCTTTTAAATAAAGAATTGATTAGAATCAAAAATGAAAAAGTATTTTTCAAAGATAATTTTGATTCGTTTTTCATAAAACCATTAGATGAAAAGGAGATACTTAATAAGTTAAAGAATAAATTAGCATCAAAGATAAACTTAAATTCTCCATTACTTCTTAACTTAAATCCATATACCAAATTTAAATGGAAAGCAAAATATGATCAGATATCAATAACAACTAAATCAGCAATTTTTATTCTTTCGAAAATTTCACAATATTTTCCAATAAGGCAGAATTTTATATTTGTTGGCGATGATGATTTCCTTTCTATACCATTCAAAATGATTTTTGATGCTCCAACATTTTCTTTGGATGCAGATGAAAGTTTGCTTTTTGAGGTCGAAAAGTTATGCAAAACATTCAATCTTAAAGTTACAACGGTAAAAGCTGACGTTAGAAAACCAAAGAAATTTGGTAAGTTTTATGGTTGTTATATAAATCCTCCATATAATTTACCAGGATCTGTCGCATTTCTAGAATTTGTATCAAAAATATTGTCGAGAGATGGCGGAGTTGTATTTATGGTATTGGGAGATGATGCAATAGGAAGAAGATTTGTTCATTTACAAAAAAACATTAGCAATTTAGGTTTTATAATAAGAGAAGCGTTACCCTCTACTATTTCTTGCAGATTTTACTTTCATCACAAAGAAGACGAATTTATTTACAAGAAAATGAAGAATATTGGGATTGACATTAAAGAAAAAGAAACAATTTTTGCAGCGTTGTATGTTTTGGATTTTGTTGGAAAAGTTAGAGAGTTTAGATTCGATAAAAACATTTATTCTTACATTTAATTTAAAGATTTAAAGTAAAAATTTAATATAATAATCATTGGAGACTTTGGGAACCATGGGCAGTTCACAAGAAAATGAAAGTAAAACATTTGAGTGCAAAATTAGAGAATTGTAGAATAGATGAAAGCTTGCTTAGCGACGAGTCTTTTGTTAAAAAAGTTTTTGATGAAATTGTTAAAAAATTAAACATGACGTTTATAGATAAAGTGTCTTTCAAATTTAATCCACGTGGCTTAAGCATGCTTTATTTGATAGCAGAGAGTCACATTGCAATTCATACTTGGCCGGAGCACAAATTAATCGATCTAGAAATAGTGACATGCAAAGAAAAATCCGACGTTATAGAAGGCTTAAAGATTGCAATGGAATATTTTAAACCGGAGAAAGTTGAGACTAACTATTGGGAATATACATATTAGAGATTCTTTATCTTATCTTTTATATTGATTTTCTTAAATTAACTAAAATGAAAGACCCAGTTGAGTTATCTAAAAATTTGGAGGGAAAAATAGAGATTATCCCAAAGGTTCCTATAAGCTCATATGAAGATTTTTCAATAATTTATACTCCAGGCGTCGCTGAGGTTTCGAAAGCTATATTAAAAGATAAAGAAAAAGTGTTTGATTTGACGATTAGAGGAAATTTAGTTGCAATAATAACTGATGGAAGTAGAGTTTTAGGTTTAGGCGATATTGGGCCAGAAGCTGCAATGCCTGTAATGGAAGGAAAAGCTTTATTATTTAAATATCTGGGTGGTGTCGACGCAATCCCAATAGTATTAAACATAAAAGATGCTGATAAGTTTGTTGACGTAGTAAAATCTATAGAAAATTCCTTTGCTGCCATTAATTTAGAAGATATAGAGTCTCCTAAATGTTTCTATATTTTAGAAAAGTTGCAATCAATATTGGAAATACCTGTTTGGCATGATGATCAGCAAGGGACAGCAGCAGCTATACTTGCTGGATTAATAAATGCATTAAAACTAACTAATAGAGAACCTAAATATACAAAACTAGTTGTTTTTGGTGCAGGTGCAGCTAATATAGCTTCTATTAGATTTTTGGTGAAGTACGGGTTCAAATATGAAAACATGATTGTTATAGATAGCAAGGGACCTTTGTATTCTAGTAGAGAAGATATAGAAGAAATGAGAACAACAAACAAATGGAAGTATGAAATAGCTATTAAAACCAATTTGAGTGAAATCAAAAAAATAGAAGATGCGTTTAATGGGGCAGATGTTGTAATTTCTGCATCCAAGCCAGGTCCCAACGTCATAAAAAAAGAATGGATAAAATCTATGAATAAAGAACCAATAGTTTTTGCTTTGGCTAATCCTGTTCCCGAGATTTGGCCACATGAAGCTAAAGAGGCGGGGGCAAAGATTGTTGCAACCGGAAGGAGCGATTTCCCAAATCAAATTAACAACTCTTTAATATTTCCAGCTTTATTTAGGGGAGTTTTAGATAGCAGAGCAAGATCTATATTAGATGAGATGGTTATAGCTGCTGCAGAGAGTTTGGCAAAGTATGCTGAAGAGAAAGGAATTAATGAAAATTACATTATACCAAAAATGGACGAAACAGAAGCTTTTTATGAAGAAGCAGCTGCAGTTGCTATTAAGGCTGTAGAGTTAGGAGTCGCTAGAGTTAAAAAAAGTAGAGAAGAATTTAGGGAGATTGCTAAAGAAAAAATAATGAGAGCGAGAAAAATTTCTAGAATTATTTCTAACGAGCCACTTTAAACTATTTTTGTTCTTTAGTTTAAGATTTTGTAAATTTTATTTAAATATGTTAAAAAAGATTAGAACCATTTTAAAAGAAAGGTTTCCTGAATTTGAAAATATATTACCAAAGGGCTATCAAAGGGTTGGAGATATATTGATAGTTTCCCTTCATCCCAGCCTTATAAAACACGAGAAAGAAATAGGAGAAATAATTCTTAAAAATATACCAAATGTGAGAGTTGTTTGTAGAAAAACAGGTCCAGTAAAAGGAGAAACAAAAAAACCACAATTGAAAGTAATAGCTGGAGATAAAAATACAGAAACTATTCATAAAGAAGGTAAATGCATTTACAAGCTCGATGTTAGAAAGGTAATGTTTTCAAAAGGGAATATAAACGAAAGGCATAGGCTTCAAAAGCAAGTAAAAGAGGGGGAAGTTATTGTTGATCTCTTTACTGGTATTGGGTATTTTTCAGTTGGAATAGCAAAATTTTGCAATCCAAAAATAATCTATGCGATTGATGTTAATCCAATTGCAATAAAGTACTTAAAAGAAAATATAAAGTTGAATAAAGTTGAAGATAAGATAGTTCCAATACTTGGTGATTGTAGAGAAGTTGTTAAGAAATTGGGCAAGGTTGCTGATAGAGTTATAATGGGGTTTCTGCCAAGGACTTATAGATTTTTAGATTCTGCTTTTTCTGTTCTAAAGGAAGAAGGGGGAATAATTCACTATCACGATGCATTTAAAGAAGAAGATTTATTCGAAAAACCAATAGAAATACTTAAAAATGTTGCTGAAAGAAATGGATATAAGCTTTCTAAAATATTGTATAAAGGAATTGTAAAATCTTACGCACCAAGAATATATCATATTGTCATAGATGCAAAATTTTCTAAATAATTTTCGCATCTATACAAACTTTATATAACCTAACACCAAACCTTCCAACTATTCTTTTGGATAAGACTTCAACTTTTCTTCCTAATTTTTCAACCTCTTTTATCAAAATTTCTATAGCATCTTGAAAAAGTCTTTCTTCAGAGGAGATGAAATAAAAGTGTAATATGCCATTTTGCTTTAAGCATTTAATTGCAGTTTCTAAATGCTTCCAACCTTCTGTTGCAAAAGGCATTATAACTCTGTCGCAAATGCCAAAATAATCCTTACATTTTTCTTCTACATCACCAAGTATTGGAATTATTTTATTCGATAATTTGTTTATTCTTATATTTTCCTGCATGTAGTAAAATGCATCTGGATTTATTTCTATTGCTATTACTTTTCCAACATTTGGTTGTTTCTTACAAATTGCAATCCCATAAACTCCTGTACCAGCGAACATTAACATTATAATTTCATTTGGTTTAGCTTGGGATGCTATTCTTTGTCTTTCAGTTGATTCGCGAGGAGAAAAATAGGCTTTTCTGGGGTCTACCTTTATAATATATCCGTACTCCTTATGAATTACTTCCGTATTTTCGTCGCCTGCTATTAATTCAAGATTATAAAGCCTGTATTTTCCTATTCTTCCCGACAACTTTTTTAAAACGCTTTTAACATTTTTATTAATCTTCATTATAGCTTCTGCTATTAACTTATCCTTAGATTCAATCTCTCTTCTAATTTTAACTATAGCTACAGCTTTCCCTTTAGAACCAATTATATCAAAACTTCTGGGAACGAACTTCAATTCTTCTTCGCTTAACTTATCCTTTAGTAATTCTCTTAGATCCATAAAAAATTTTTAATTTTGCTTATAACTTGTTTGAAAGACTCTTTTTATAGCTTATGTAAAAAATTAAATGAGGTTATTGCTAGAATTAACATCTGCTAAAGATTGCGAATATGATTTGAGGTATTACCATAAGCTTCAAGGGTTTATTTACTCCCTTTTTAAAGATACACCTTATTCTGTTTTGCATGATAAGAAAGGCTATAAATTTTTCTGCTTTTCCAATATTTTCCCAGTGCCAAAAGATGGAAAAATTAAAAAAGGTGATAAAAAGAATTTATTGATTTCAAGTCCAGATAAACTTTTTATAAATTTTTTGGAAGAGAAGGTAAAAGAGAGAAAAGAAATTAACATAGGAGAAATGCAATTTGAATTTAATAATGTAAAGAGATTGAATGTTAAGTTAAAAAAGAATTTTGAGATAATTACAGCTACTCCTATTATAATTAGGATTCCTGAGAAGAATTATGAAAAGTATAAAATTCCAATGGAATTTAGGAAAAAAAGATATGTCTATTGGAGGTCAATGTATTCTTTTGAGGCTTTTGTTAAACAGCTTGAGGAAAATTTGATTAAAAAGTATAATGAATTTTATAAAACTAGTTTTTCTATTGATAGAATTTTTGAAATTTTTAAATTTAGAAAAGAAGTAGCAATACCTCTTATTATCAATGGTAAGGAACAAATTGTTATTGGCTCTACTTGGAGTTTTCACTTTACCTACTTGACAAAAGAACAAAAAGAGATACTGGAGTTTGGGATTGATTGCGGATTTGGGGAAAGAAATAGCTTGGGGTTCGGGTTTGTTAACGTGAAATAAATCATAAACTAACCTACATTAGCCTGATTTTAACGTGAGTGAGTTGAGCCTAATTTCCGTGGCGTCATGTTCTTTTTCTCACGCGTGCTTTCAATCCTACATTAGCCTGATTTTAACCAAAAATTGAAGTTGGCTTAGAGGATGAAGAAACCATCTTTCAATCCTACATTAGCCTGATTTTAACATAAACCTTGATTTAATGATATCCCTGCCATACAATTTCTTTCAATCCTACATTAGCCTGATTTTAACCTCTTCCTCTTGAACTATTTCGCTGGTGTCGGTAAGCTTTCAATCCTACATTAGCCTGATTTTAACTCGCCACAGCGCTGCCTTTTATCTGAGCTTTGCTCTCTTGTAATAAAAAAATTAGTCGTGAAGTTATAAAATGCTATGGTATTTATAAGACTTCACGATTTCAAGAAATCAAACTTTCTTCTGTACTTTAGCATTGCTTGAAGAATATAACTAACTAAATTAGAATTGGTTATTTCTTTCTCAATTTCTTATAGCCACCCAATCTTCAAATATCCAATTACCTTCATCATCATATTTGGAAGGCATCTTTATACGAATTAATTCCTTGCCTTTTTCAAGAGAAGTAACTGAATTTAGTTTTTTTATTTTTATATATTGCGAAAAATCATTTTCATCTTTATCTATTAGGGATATGTCTTTTATAAGATTTTCAGAAGAACCCAAATATGGTGTGAACCCTGATTCGTGGTTCTTAATCTTTTCATATAATTTCTTTCCGAAGTCTTCATCACAATTTATGGAGACAATTAGATCTAGATCAAAAAGATAGAATTGTGTGATAGGTGTAAACCAATTCCTTCTCCATTTGCTTTTGTCAGCGTTCCAACGCATTATTCCAAAAGGTCTACCTTTGAATCTTTCCTTTAGGAAGATTTCTATACATTTTATCTTATCTTGTACCTCTTTTTTAATTAACTTTCTATTTTCTTTTACATCGTTCTTACCAATTTCCAAAATAGATGCAAATAATCCATATATTGAAGTAACGGGTGGGATAAGATAGGTAGGTGATGAAGTAAGAAAAAGCGGATGCCTATA
>Ga0080007_1062870_pt1 | contig 36667 bp, 37 predicted proteins | sample OctOCTMetagenome_FD_69210 | JGI IMG/M metagenome (GOLD analysis project Ga0080007, IMG submission 69210) | Hot spring and microbial mat streamer communities from Octopus Spring Streamers, Yellowstone National Park, USA - OCT_B (SPADES... | ecosystem: Environmental > Aquatic > Thermal springs >...
GTGCTATCAAATGTATGTTGTAGCTATCATTTTATGTTTTCATACGAAAGTTTTGATAGTAGCATAAAAAAGATAAATAACATCATAATCTTTTTGGAGTCTGAAGGAAATAAAACAGAAAGCACAAATTTAAACAATAATGAAAACAATGATTTAAGTTTAATGGATTTTAGTTTAAATGAACAGGAAAACAGTTTAAAAAACAATGATGATAGTTTAATAGATTTGGATGCAGAGTTAGATATAAATGAAGTTCAATCCAATATAGATGATATAAATGCTATCAATGTAAATGATATAGATGAACAACTATACAAAGAGATATTGCTCTCAAAAATAGATTATATTGTAACTCTGATACAGATATTACATAGGAAACTAATAAATGATCTGGAGAAAAAGTATGTGTTAAAATTCTTGCAAAAAGAATTAAGTAAAATTGTAACTGTTATGAATAGCGAAACCAATATAAACAATGTTGATGAATATCTTGATGCTATCATTCAGAAATTGGAAGCATTTATTGCAGAGCAAATAACAAAAAAATCTAATACTGGTTAGGTTTCATTTTTGTATACAATTTTAACTCCATCTAGTTTCTTTATATCTTCTGCGGTTAAATATTTGATGTTTTTGACTTGCTTTCTATCAACACCAAGATAGATAGAATCGTTATTGAACTCTATTATTTTGTAGCGGTGTAATAAACGTTTTAGTTTACTTAGTTTTGCTACTAATTCTTTGTTCTGCTGTAAAGCTTTAATTTTTTGTTCTGTAGCAATAACATCAAATAATATATTGTTATTCTTTTTAGTGTTTGTTTCTGCATCCACTCTTGGCATTTCTTCATCATCATTATTAGCAGACTCTAGGTTTAATTGTACTTGTTTGTATTCTGTATTACTCAATATGTAAGCAATTATACTTGGTAAAACAAGGTTAGCAAAAGGAACAAATATAGTTATTGCTACTGAGAGTAAAGAGATATCTGTCCATAGTTTTGTAGTTGCAGTCATAACTAAAAACCAAACAAATACTCCAAACGATAAAGCAATAATCTTTAGAATTAATTTACGATAATAGATAGCTACAAACGAAAAGTATGCTGCTAATAATTCTACACCTAACGCTAATGGTATTGTCTGTAACGTATGCACAGCAAAAGATCTATAAACATAAACTAGATCTACAAATATGAACATGAGTATTAGTGTGTATATAGTTAAGCCAGAAATCATAAAGAATTTCTGCATTTAATCTAGCTGATAAAAACAAAAAATTATTTGTTAAATAAACTACAATTGCTTTGATATTTACAAAACCTACATAAAGGGTTTTTTCTTGGTTCGTATTCTGATCTTAATACTTTATCTGTAAGCTCATTAATAGTCTCTAATACCTTCGTTTTATTTTTTTGTTCAGTATTCTCCACTATCCTTACATCCATATCAGCAAATGATACATAGATAAAATATGATTTCTCTACATCAAATAGAGAGGTATAAATACTTAGTTGCCAATTATAATCATCGTAAATATATAGATTTGATAATGGTTTGCTAGTTGTTTTTAAATCAACAATTGCATTTGATAAAATAACATCTGGTGTTAACTTGAGTATGAATTTATCATTTTCAAACAGATAAACACTTTCAACTTCTATTATTTTTTGATTTAAACTTAGTATGGCTTGAAATGCTTTCTTAGCTAAATATCCATACTCTATAGAGTCTTTAAATAACTTTTTATTCTCTACATCATTTGTTTCTTCTAATATCTCAGCTATCGTATTATCAATAACTTCAAGTAGTAATCGATTTATGCTGCCGTTTAAACCAAATAGATGTAATCTCAGTAGGAATTCAACTGCTCTATGAATAATAATTCCGTGAGCTAGAGCTATATTCCTGGGTAAGTCTAGTTTTTGTTCTTTCTGATCAATGATAAATAGTTTGAAATATAATGGACATCTCTTATATGTAACTAATGAGTTTGTTCTCCAAAATACCTTGTTATTTTCCAATATGCTAAATCCATGACTTTTTCTATCCAGTATTCTAGCGATATTCATAATCTCAAATTTAGCTGTTCTGTCTAAACATTCATAATCAAGTAGTTTATACAACTAAACTAAAATTATAGTTATGGGTTTGCTTGTTGAGAAATACAGACCAGATTCACTCGAACATGTTGTATTACCTTATTATGTTAAAGAGAAAATAAAACAAATGATTGAGAGCAAGAATATACCAAATTTGCTTTTGTATGGTCCACCAGGAACAGGTAAAACAACCATAGCCAGAATAATAATCAAAAACGTTCTAAACAATGAGAAGAATGTTCTAATATTGAATGCTTCTGATGACAGAGGCATAGATGTTATACGTAACAAAATTACTCCTTTCATATCTGTTAAGCCTGCAAATGATAATTTTAGAATTGTGTTCATGGAAGAAGTAGGTGCACCACAGGGTGGCTTAACAATGGCAGCACAATCAGCATTATTGAATATAATTGAAGATAAGCATACTTATGCTAGATTTATAATGACAACAAATTTTCCTGAAAGACTATTGCCATCTTTAAGATCTAGATTTGTTCAAATAAAAATAGAAGAAATGCAAAAAAATGATATGCTTGATAGATTGAGATATATATGCGAACAAGAACAAATACAATATGATGATCAACAATTAATGAAAATAATAAACACTACATATCCGAATATGAGAAATGCTCTACAATTATTGGAAGGATGTATTGTGCAAAGAGCAAATGTTAAGTTAATTGATGATAATCTGTTAACAAAAGCAATAGCTGAAATTTATAGTATCAATAGAATTGAACTCAGCAAACAATTCATAGTTGCATTATGGAAAAACAGAAAGAACTTCACAAAAGAAACAATCAAAACTTTACCGTTTGTTATTGATAGAATTGAGGATATTCCTATTGAAACTGTTATGCAATTACTAGACAAGAAAGATGAACTTGAATTGATTGAGATGATGATAGATTTAAGAAAAAAGAATAAAGATGCTAGCTTGATAGATTTGATTGCTCAGATACTTAATAGTGAGTAGTTTTTTGTTTTCTTCGGGCCAGGGTTCAATGAATGTTAATGAATCTGGAGCAGGTAAATCATTTTTACTGGTAGCATTCTCAATAATCTCTGTTTCTAATCAGAATAGTTTGTAGTTATATAAACCGTTGTTCTGTATTGTAACAAATTGATTAAGTCTGCTTTGATTTCTGCTAGTCTTTGCGCTTCAGTTTTGAAAACCATATTTCCATTCTCATAAGCAATTTGTTTTTTTGTGTATGCTCTGAATCATCAAAAAAACTTTTACTTTAACAGAATATTTTTCAAAATTGATTCATTTCTCTTCGTGAAAGAATCTATCACATTACCATTGTAGAAATCCTTTAAATCATAAATTTTAGTTGTAAACATAAACTTATTGTAACTTTCTAGCAACTTATAACCTATCTCAAGATTATCCTCTGTGAATGATTTTAGTGATTTGAAGAACATGCTTTCTGATGGAACATTATAAATCATGTAGTAATAAATGTCTTTCAAAATGTTGATATCTGAGCAGTGAAGAAATATAACTAATGGTGATAACTTTTGTAGAATAGCTATGTTATCCAAAATAATATTGTTATCAATGTCATCGTTCAATCTAAGTTTGAAATAATGAATGTTATAAACATTAACGGATACAATACTTCTATACATTACAAATGAATTAAATCTCATTGCATTTCTTGTAATTTTGGAATATGTCTCGATAAATTTTTTCTGTCTATCAATTATTGTTAAATTTTGTAACTCACGTTCATTATATTTGGGTTCCATAAACACAATCCCTTTTGCATATTTCATAAGTTCATTGAATAGAAATGATTTACCAATCTTTGAGAGTCCATCTATTATTACACGCATACTCTAAAATTTAGAGTGGTTGAATAATTTGATATATTGTGATCTCAAAAGCATAAGTTCTTTATGCCTTATGTTCCAGGTGCAACAGGATTAAAGAAATCAATAACAGAACCAGACATAATACCTACAACAAATTTTGCATTTGCTGTAATAGAATTACCAAGATTAGTTCCAGATGTTAATAGAGATTTATTTAACTACATAACAAAATATGGTGGTGATAAAGATTTTGGTGTAAAATTAGCTGCTAGAACCATATCTATTTCAGACTGGATACCGAGATCTACTTATGCAAAGCAACAAGTGTATGGTGGTAGATATGCTATATCTGCTCCCAAGCATGAAGAGCCAGGAACCATAACCTTACAATTTCTGGAAACAAGAAAACCTTCTGCTAGAGATTTCTTCTTGCTTTGGAGAAAAACTTGGGATGACTTCTCAGGCAAAGCCATATACTATGATCCACCAAAAATGTCTGGTAGATTAACAGTCTATTACCTAATACCAGACCTATCTGCAATAGATTTGAAAATCACATTCTACAATGTTTACCCAGAATCAATATCGAATGATGCTATAGCAGGAGATGTATCTGCAACTGATTTATCTCAGTTCAGTGTATCGTTCAGATATGTAGCAGCAGTTCCTTGTTTTAATCCAAAGTGGGATCCGAAAGGATTATATTATCGTGATAAATTATTCCCTAGTGTCGCTAAATGTTAGTTTTTTATTTTTTGTAACAGCTGTTGGGAATATGTTTGATTGGCTAAAAAAAATCTTTATGAGAGACAAAACTAATGATTTTGTAGATGAGGATATAGATCAAGAATATGAATTGGAAATGGACATGTATGACAATTTTAAAAAACAAATTTGTATGGAGATAGTAGAAAATTATTGTATAGCTAATGCTTTGGCTCTATCACAATTTAATGATACAATAGTCGGTAATTTTGCAGATTTTGAATTATATATATCAAGCGAGATAGTAAGATTAACTCGTAACTTTAAAAATGTTATAAACGAGGAAACATACGATATTTTAATTGAATGTTTTGGAAGTGAAGCACTAGTTTTAGATCTCATATACACAAAACTTCTACATTACTACATGGTCTTTAGATTTAGAGTTGATTTAGAGTGAGCTACTCCTACTTCTTGCTTGAATTCTGTTAAAATCTATCTACAAATTCAAAATCGGATATAAACTTCTTCTTCGTATTTATTAGTATGTTAAACTTTATGTAATCATCTATCTGATCATGATAAACTATATTTTTTTCTCTTAAAGCCATGATCTCAGGTCTGTATTGATATATAGTGTATGAAGGTAAAGTGATAACCTCTTCATTGTTTAAGTCAAGGTATATTTGCATTTCTGTGAAAAGCATTTTGACTTGAGCTAACAAATAAATGTTTTATGCTTTGCAGCTTAACACTTTTATAAAGGAAAAAGTAGAAGAACCAAAATTTGATCCGCTAACAACTATTATTTTTGTTAAGGGTAAAGCATACACAAAAGATTTAATCTTCATTAATAGTTTGAATAAATTAGTAAGTAAAATTCCCATTGAGATAATTAATAGTGATAGCTACAGTTCTTATTTTGTTGCTTGGAAGTTAGCAAGTAACAATTTACCCTTCTATGTGTATGTTCTACCAGAAACAAGAACAAGCACAATAGTCTACTACAAACTATCAATAAGTAATCAAACTATTGCATACTCAATAAGAACTTTACCAACAGGTCTTAACATAAGAGCAAAGATATTATCATCTCAATTAAGATTGATTGATTACACAAATCACAGAGATATCACAGATGCATTTTTTATAGATAGGGAAAGTTTAAACAATGTAAACATAAATGATTTGGATGATCAAGCTTTAACTTATACAATTGAGGTGATTCAGTTTGAAGATTTATTGTATAACTTATACAGAACATTAACAACTGGTTATGATGTTACATTTATAGTTTTACCTGAACAATTAGATACAGAACAAATACCTATTATGGTTGATTGGCTAAACAAACTATACTATGAATACAAGGAAGTTTACGGTTCTGGTTTTGTTGTTTATGCTTCGCATCATTATCCTGAAGTGAATCAGAAGGAATACCTATTTGCTTTACGCAGACTAGATAATGATTCTTTGACACATGAAGTCTTTCAATTTAATTACCTTCCTTACTTTAGAGATAAAGATATTTTATTGTCTTACATATACTATGCTCTGTTACTACAAGCAAGATTACAACAAAAAACTTTAACAGTTGATCATGTTGATTTTAAGTATTTAATTGATCCGAATACAAATACAACTCAGTTAATTGCTGAAGATGTATTAACAGATTATCTTTACACACACAAGCACAAATTTTATCAAGAATACTTCATAGCAGGAATATCTATTTTGAAGAAAATATTAAGAGTCTATTTGTTAAGGACTCTACATTCGCTTAGTATAAATAAGGTTTTAGATGCGCTTAATGCTTTCGTAAATGATATAAATTTGTATCTGAAAGAAATTGTACAAGATTTTCAAATACTAAACATAGAACATGTGGAAGCACTTGGTTTAGTACATATTGAACTTTTGTTTACATTTAATATCTACAATAGAATAATTAATGTTAAATTGTTTGTACATATTGATAGAGACAAACTAACAATTAGTGTTTAGCACTCAGTCTAAATTTTTGTTTATGTTTACAAAAACAGGTAGATTTGTAGAGAGAAAAATTATACCCACTCAAATTAAAGTATTGGATAGTATATTAGGAGGTGGAATAGAAGAAAGAGGAATAGTACTGATTGTAGGAACTCCAGGTGCAGGTAAGACACAATTATCTATTCAAATTGCATCACAATTTAAGAAGCATGGTTATCAAATATTCTATTTGGACACAGAAATTGCTGTAACAGAAACAAGAGCTAAAGCATTTGGATTAGATTTGAATGATCTCATACAATATGCTCCAACTATAGAAGAATTGGATGAAGCAATTGAATCAGAATTATTGCCAAAATTACAAGATAAGAAAACTTTGTTAGTTATAGATAGCATATCAGCGCTATCAACGAAACAAGAATTTAGTTCACTAACAGATAGTATAGCACTAGGTATAAAAGCAAATCTGTTAACCAGACTAATAAACAAACTGTTTAGATACAAAATTGACTATAATCTAACCGTTATTATAACTGCTCACATGAAAGAAAACATAAGTTTAACTCCCTTTGGAGCAACTGGATTATTGGCAATAAAGGGAAAATACAGGGTACCGGGTGGAGCTGCATTACTGTATGCAGCAAATCAAATGCTGTATCTAATAACAAAAGAAACAAAAGAGTTAGCAGGTAATGTTCAAATAAGATTCGTCGAAGTTGGTGTTATAAAAAATAGATTATTCACTAGTGGGAAGAATGTAAAGATAGCATTCTCTGATAAATACGGGTTCTTTGATTTGCTATCATCATTACAATTTCTAGTTGATTATAATGTAATTGAATCAAAGCAAGGAAGGTTAAAATTTCCATTTACAGACAAAAGTTTATTAATAAAAGATGTTATAACTCTATACAAAAATGATACAAAGTTCAGAGAACAGCTTGATAATTTAATTAACACTAGTGTATACGAGATATTAGTCAAACCATATATGTTTGAAGATAATGTTTCTGATAGTCAAACAGAAATGGACATACTTGCTAATATACAGGAAACTGAAGATGTATTATCAACAGAGGATATAGACACAAACAAAAAAACAAAAAAGAAAAATCAACTTGATGAATTGGATATAGATATATGATTTTTTACGCAACAAGGCTAAATTTATTAAAATGAAGGAATTTATTAAAACGGCGACTAAGATTGGAGCATTCTTTGTTACGATTGATGATAATATTATGTATGCTTACAATAATGATTTTGTATTAGTCGGAGCAAATGATTTTCTACCCAACTGTTCAATTGTTAATTATACTCCACTACAAATTCTTGAGAAAGATGCAATCAAAAATATTGATGTAAATTATAATTCAAATGAGTTAACAATTGAGACAAATTTTGGAAAGTTTAAATTCACTGTAATGAAAAATGAAGATAAAAATGATTTGCTCAAGAAGATTATAAACCTATACAACAACAATATATACAACCATAGAATTGATACAGGTATTCTAAACAAAGTCTATGAACTAACTTCTGTTATGAAAGGATTGAATGTAAACATTGAAAATGATAAAATAGTATGTTCAACGATTGATTTTGAATCAGAAATATATCTGGATGCAGAAACAAAATTAGAAGTTCCATTGAACACGATACTTGACTTTGATCCAGAAGTAATCGACATATATGCAGATGATGAACATACAATATTGATCGGAAGATATGATAACTACAGTTTATTTAGATTAGTTTAATTTTTTTTACAACCGATCTAAATTTATAAACATGGAAGTGTGCATATACGACAAGGAAGGAATTCTAAATTACGATTTAATTTCATCCATTATGAAAGAATTAATACCCGGATCTGTATCAATTGAAATTATAGTATTCAAAAATGACAACAGATATTTCGTACATTACAATTCAGATGTGATTAAATTACAAATAACTCCAAAATTATTTTATGTCCCAGTGAAATTTATTCCAAATGAATTACAAGCGAATAAAATTGTTCAATTTTACATGCATGAAGTACATCCAAAATGTATTTTGAAATTAAGAAAAACGAAGTTTTAACATTTTTTTACACCTATGCTAAATTTATCACTATGGAAAAGTATTTAAGTCCAACAAAAATATTTAACGAATTTGGAGAAAGAAATATTGATGCCAGACGCATCATTGGCGGAAATACAACTAACATTATGGAATTGAATAATCTCAAATACAGATGGGCATATGATTTATACAGAACAATGGGATTTACAAACTTTTGGATACCTGAAGAAATATCTATGAATGATGACAAAAAACAATATGAGAAATCGCTATCAGAAGCTGAGAAGCGAGCATATGAATTAGTGTTAAGCTTTCTAATTGCTTTAGATAGTTTTCAAGTTGTTAATTTGAAAGAATTCACAAGATATTTAACTGCTCCAGAATTGCATATGGCTATAACAGCACAGGAATTTCAGGAAGCACTACATTCATATTCCTATCAACTAATACTTGAAAGTGTTGTAGATCCTATCAAAGCAGATGAGATATACAACTACTGGAGACAAGATGAAGTATTGAAGGAGCGTATAAAAGTCATAGCTGAAATTTATGATAACTTGAGATTCAATCCAAGTATTGAAAACTTTGTTAAGTCTACTATTGCAAACTATGTACTTGAGAGCTTATACTTTTATTCTGGTTTTGCATTCTTCTATACACTTGGTAGACAAGGCAAAATGTTAAACACAGTTCAACAAATAAAATACATAAACAGAGATGAGTTAACCCATGTTACATTGTTTCGCAATATAATACTTAGCCTAAAGAAGGAACAACCGGATGTATTTAAAGAAAAAGAACTAGAGAAATGGATCGTTGAATATTTTAAATTTGCTACATATCATGAAATTAGATGGGGACAATACGTAACACAAAACAAAATATTGGGTTTAAACAATGATTTGATTGAGAAGTACATAAAATATTTGGCTGACTTGAGGATAACTCAATTAGGTTTCAAGCCAATATATCACATAACAGAGAATCCATTACCTTGGATTGATCAATTTAGGACAATAAACAATACCAAAACAGATTTCTTCCAAAAGAAACCACAAACATATGCAAAGAGAAATGAATTAAAATGGTAGTTTTTTTACAATTATACTAAATTTTTTGTTATGCAAGATCAACATAAGGAGATATCAGCACACATATTATTTGGACAACATGAGAAAGCAAAAAAATTCTATCAAATCAAATATGCAAAGGATGATAACTTTTATGATATTGACGATGTGGATTTATTACCTGTTTATGGAGGCGATAAATTAGCATCAAATTTTACCAAGCTTGGCTTAAAGGAATTATTGATGAGCTCTGAAATCTATAAAGATAGATTGCTAATCTCGTATCTAACCAATGGTAAATATTTTAGTCTCAAATTATACACAATGAGAGTTATAAAAAATACTCTGAAATTGTATGCTAGCAGAAATCACATATTTAAAAAGAAGTATTTAATAGAGTTCTGGAAGCAAAAAATGATCAATTTATCTCAATAGCGAAATCTTTTTTGATAGTTGAACATTAAGCATTGTTAGATCTTTGACTATATCCACATTTAGTTTTGTATTAACCTTATCCAAACAAATCTTAACCATCTCCGGTTCATGATCAATTAACCACATTAGAAATTTAATCCATTCTTTGTTAATATTAGCTGCAATCGTGAATATTGCCATCAATTTCTGTGCTCTATGTAATGAGTTCCAATATTCATAGTGATTCTTTAATCTAAGATAGTCAACATTATATTTTAAGAATGAGTCAAACTTATCAGCTACAATTGGTCCTAATAATCCTTCCAACAATTCTCTCCTAATTTTTGCATCAATATTATCTTTTGTTTCATTTAGCAATATTCCAACTCGTTCCCATGTTCTTGGTGATGCAAAATTAACATATCCATCATCATACTTTGGATCAACATCATATAGCAAATATCCTGGATGTTCATGTATAAACGCGGCAACATGTTCATTGAATGATTCAGATGATGTATACCACTTTAGCCAATCATTAGCATCTACTTCTACATTAACAATTATTAATCTGTTTCTCAATGGTTTCGGTAATGTTTCCGCATCTTCCGAATGTTCAATTTTGTTACCAGCTGCTACAATTTTCAAATGACTCAATTTTATATGACTACCCAATTCCTTCGAATCAAGTAATGAATAGAACAATGTTCTTATATGAGGTATTTGAACATTCGTTATCTCATCAACAAATAGTATACCTTCGCATTTCTGTAATACTTCAAATACCTCTACAGGAAATAATTTAACACGTCCATCAACAATTTTTGGAAATTCTATGATGTCACTATTAAAATACGGAGCAATAATCCTATAGTATACATAGTACTTATCTGGTTCTTTCAATATTTCATCTGCTGAAAATTTTTCATTCAGATCAACAAATATTTTATTTCTCTTTTCAGCTTCTGACATTGCAATCTGTTTAATAATAGATGTTTTACCGATACCTGGAGGTCCCAGTAGAATCATTCGATCGATATTAATCTGCAGTAAGCTGCTTAACCTCATAATAAAAAATTTAGACTACTTATGAAATGGCTATGGTTTCTCAAACTTAATTGTAGATAGTAATGCTTGGAATTCTGCATCATCCAAATTATGTTTGTAGTATGTTGTTACCGAATTTGTATCATTTATACCTCTAGACTCCATACATAAATGTCTCATATAAGTTATTACCACTATTCTATCTGATTCAGTAAAATACTTTAGCAAATCAAATAGTCCATCAGTATATAGTTCCTGTACAATGGGTTGTCTTGCATATAGTTTAGCGATACGTGATAATTTTGATAAGCCAATGATTTTGTTTTGTGGCTTGTATCCGCACCAGACATTACCTATAATGGGAGCATAATGATGAGCACATACACTATATACTTTAATAGGTCCAACGAATAGCAAATTTTTGCTTTTGTTTATGCTTATATCTTCATCTTCAAAATCTAATTCATTAATTCTATCCTCAAAAGTTTTGATGGTTAGCAGATGCTTAATACATTCTACATCAGAATCAAAATTTTTTCTATTGATAGCAAATTGCATAATCTCCATCCAGTATTTTGATATTCTCTCTGCAGATTCAGTAAAATGATTTGCAAATGAATCGTTTTTTGTTAAATCTACTAATTGTTTTGCTATACTCAAGAACTCTTTCATTTTGATAAATTTTAGTATTGTTGTGCAAAAAATTAGAGAATTGCTTTTAATAAGACTTCATCCCTAACTGTTGAGTACATATATTTCAATCTTCTAAACATCGGTATCAAATAAGGGTCAATTTTTATTGTTTCTTCATCATATGTATTTACATTGTACATGCAATACATAATTCTTCTCATTCTGTCAATTGACGGTAGATTCATGAAATCGAGTATTAATTGGTCTAAGTAGGGAAGTTCTTTTTTTGGAACTTTGACTTTCCTCATTGCAAAAAATTTAGACAATTTGCTGATTTGCCGCAAAGTTAGCATCTAATATGTTTAACAAATTAAATTTCTTTTCAAATTTTATTTTTAGATTAGCTATTTCATATTCCTCAGTTTCGTTTTCTGTTATTTCTAAATTAACTCTAAACGGACCAAAGATTCTAAATCCTCCGATTTCCATAAATGGTTTTGCAATGTAAAATGGAACTAGATTATTTTGTTTTACATGTAAGATATCCTTAACAACATAGTAATAACTACCTGTATACAATCTTAAACCTTTTGCTAAGTTGGAAAATTTTATTCGTTTATTATCAACAACAATTTCTGTGTTATCTAATCCTGCAATCAGAAGACTATCTTCATCACTAGTACCGGGTTCTATGCCACAAATAATGAATTTATCTGCATAAACAACATTAAAGGATATGTTCAATAGGTTTCTAGGTATGGCAAAGTTCTTCATGTTTTTAAAATTTAGCTTTCTTGTACACAGTTTAGCATATGATTTACAATATCCAAAATATTACTTTCGCTTTTAATAATTTTTTTGAAAGGTTTAACTATTATTCTAGCATACGTATCTAACTCGTGTTTGTTATATGGTATGGATAAATAATCACAAACTTGTTTTGCAAATTTTGTTTGCAAATATACACTCGGTGGTTTGGAAGCAAGATATTTTATTTGTTCGTAATCACTATGTTCAACTAAATAAGGATGTAGCCATATTTTATGTTTTGTTGAAAAGCAACCTAAAAATCTCATTGGTGTTACTCTTAATGTAGTTGTTATGTCAATCTTATTTTTTATGCATTCGTTTTGTTTTAACATTTGTCTAGTTTTAATAATATCACGAATCTTGTAAGCAACAAAATTGAAAACATGTAAGCCTCTACCTGTGAAAGTTTTTAATGTTAATCCTTTATTTGGTTCCCTAATTTTAGTGATGGTTTCTACATCCAAAAACAAGAGCCATCTAAACTCATTTTTATTAAACTTAAACAAAGGAGATATTTGTAATTCAAGTAATCCTTTCTCGATCTGATGTATGCGATCAAATATTCTTTGCTCGAAGTGTTCCAATGATTTAGTTGCAGGAGACTGTCTCATGTTATATTTATAAGTTATGTAAATCATTTTTGCTCTCCTCTTTTTAGAGGAAGTTGTAAGGTAATAAACCTTGATAACAAAGGTATCTTCATTATTTGTATGTTGAATTGATTCGCAATAAGAGTATGCAACATACCATAAATATTACTTAAAGTCCATAGCAAATACGGATGTATTTTATAGGCACGAGCAAATACTCTTGTTACATCTTGATAATAGTATAACTCTTTATCTAACTTGGATATTGATGAGAACAGATTTCCCAGTGTTGGTATGTAATTTGGATTGTAAACAAATTTATAGTTCAATCGTTTTGAAAACTTGTTTATGATTTGTTCTCTTTGTTGATCAGTCAAATTCGGAAACATTAATGGAGATATAAAGTGATGTAAAATGTAAAGTGTTATTTTAGCATGAACTTCATCTTTGATTTGACTAACACTTAGTCCTTTCTGTGAAAATAGAAAGTATTTAAACATCTCCAAGACCTGTTCCAAAAATATTTCAATATTGCTGGATAAATACTCTACTAATATATCAAACCTGTTGTTGATATTGTTATACATATCAAGCATCAATTTAATCTTACTAATCGGAGATAACAAAGCATCTACAGTGACTTCATCTTTACTTTTAAATATGATATATAAATCACTAACAATTTTGGGCAGTGAATTCAAGACAAATCTATCAGCTACATACGTAGAACATTGAACCGCTATAAATCTGGGTAAAACGATATCTCTAACTATAACTATTTTTCCTTGATCTGATAGAGTTGCTAAAAACTTGGCATAAAACTTTCCAAAATATTCTTCTAACTCTTTAACAGGAGTTACAACGTCAACGTTATATAAATCATACTTTGGAATGTAAATAATTGTTTTGTTAACAGATAAAGTAAATATGGGTATCCTAATTAATTTATTTTTTTCTGTTTCTGTATAGTTAACGGAAGCAGAACCTTTGCAAGTTAGTTGGTAAAGTTTCATAACAGAAGTTTCATCTTTTTTTAAAGGAACTTTTTTGAATAAGTTTGTAATCTCTGAATTATCTGTGGCATATATTCTCTTAATATCTAGCATTATGTAGATGCTTCCAATACAAAACATTTATGATGGGTCAATTTTAAGAGATATTGATGATAAAGCATTAAAGTTATTATACTTTATCATAAAAACATTAAGTTTTCCAAAGCATGCTTTTATAATAGATTTAACTGGAGGTAGTTATTTATACAATTTGCTTGGTAAAACTCATTATCCTTCACTTAATGATTTTAGAGAGGATATAGTTCGTAACATGATTAACTATGGTTTAAGTGAAACAGAAGCTCGTGAACTCTTATTGCTAATTGAAAGGCTGGAATTAAATTTAAAGTATTTGCTTAAAGATCCAACAACAAATGAGTATGTTATCTATGATCAAGTGGATGCAGTAACTCAATCTGATGCTCTACCATTTTATGAAGTGAGAGTAAAAATTAATGGAGTAGATTATATTGCTCAGGTAGTTGTGTAGTTTTTTTGTTATCATTTAATTGAAACAGCAAGCAAGTCAGCTTATGTACACCCTAGAAAGCAGATATGGAACTATCACTGTTTTCGGAAAAGATGTGACTTCAAATACAGATGCATTAATGAGTCAAGTTTATAAAGATACAATTTTAACAAGTGACATTTGTTATTTATTTCCCTTAGATCCTATAAACATAAATTTAGGACAACTAACAACTATACAATCAATTCTACTAATCGGTTTGTTAACAACGTTGGATTTGAACAAAACTAAAGTTGAACTATCTGCTAGCAATGTATTTGAATTTTACAAGCTTATTAGGTCTGTTGGAGGCAGAGCCAGATATTATAACGATAAAATTGCTCAGTATGTATTATCATTATCCGGTAATTCAGAAAAACTTAAAAGATTTGATACAATGGATGTAATAAGAGGAGTCAATGTTAATAAATTGGTTAGTAGCTTGAGGCAATCTGTTTTGGTAGGATTTTTAGCTGATGATGTAGATATTAGTCAGACAATAACTAATCGTTATAGCGATTCTGAATTAGATCTAGATGAACGGTTTGTTCAGTTGCTCAGACAATATGGTATATCAGTTTATCTAGGTAGTAGTCTTGCAAAATCTATAATCGATTTAATTGGAATTAATAAATCAACTACAACAAATGAATCAACATCAAATATACTAACTAATCTACCTGAAACTCTTATGGAAACAGCAACTCTAGCCATATTGTTATCCAAGTTAATTAAAAACATACAACTACCTAGAGTGTATACATCTACCTCTTACAATTGTCAATGCTCAATAACAATAACTTTGGTAGCAAATTCTACTAGACAATTTTACGAGAATATATTTGTTCCATCTTTATATCTAACAGGTATGACCTTGCAACAAGCTGGACCTGACTATCTAAATAGATTTGAAACAACAAACAGGTTAATTAAAGATATATTAGCCATATTACAAAACTATTCTCAATTATTTGCTGGTGAACCTCACTATGTTACACTCTTAGTTCCTGGTAAAATATTCATACCATTAGGAATTATAACAGATTTTAATTTACAAACAAGCAAAGAAACTTTTGCTAACGGATGGCCTAAAAAAGTAACTATCAACTTAACTGTCTCTGATATAGCAAACATAGTTGTTGCAACTAAAGATCTCAAGTATCTTGCTCAACCAACTTTGCCGATATTTACTGGAGCATATTTCTTTGATCCCATTAAGTATGTTTTAGAGCAAGATATATCTAAACTAGATAATGAATTTCAGTCTAGAGAGATTATGTTAGCAATGGGTCATCCAATTTTGAAGACTCTAACAAAGGATAGATTGAGCATTGAAACAGGAACTGGAGTAACTGGACCGATTGCTCCACCAAAAAAAGATACTTATACCAAACCAAATGCAAAAACAAGAAAACCAATAAAAACAATCGGATGTAATAATTATGTGATTATTAATGGAGAACAGGTTCCAGTTAAGGTAAAGTATGAAAGAGGTCGCATAACAACCTACATTCTGAGAAATAACAGGTGGGAATTTACAGAAAATGATAATGTACGTAAGCAATTACAACAACAACTCAGTCGTTCTGGTAGATTATGTTTGGATGAAGTTTCATTATACTGTAACGAAAATACTGTAACAACACAATATAGTGCATACAGTTTAATATCTCAAATACCTAGCATACTATATGACAACAGATTCAGATTTGCATCATCAGTTCCGTTAGATGTAAGAGCTGGTCTAGGACATCATGCAGGTACTGATATACCAACTGGAAGTGCAATAATAGATATGGGAACAGATATTATAAAAAGAATAAGTCGTTATTTTGGTATTTGTTCTTTTGGTTCTAGTGATGCAAACTATATATTAAAAGCAAAAACCAGCGATGGTAAAATAGTTATAGTTGATATGAAACATTATGAAATAAGTGGAACAAAATACATATCCAGACTGTCTACAGGACATCACTTTCATATAGCGGTTCTTGAATATTATAATGGTAAGTGGGAATTAGTAGATTTGAGTAGAGTTGCTGGAATTCCCAGACGTTAAATAGCACCTAACTAGAATGAGTAAAGATAAAATTCCTATTACTGTAGACAGTGATAATGTAACATTGCTAACAAATTTATCTAATTTGTATATCATTCTTAAAACAACACATATATTAAAACAGGAAAACGAACTTTATTGTATACCAATGTTATATTTTACACAGGATAGAGATATTGCTCTGGAAATATATGATTTGCTAGATAACGAAGAGATTGTAGACTTACATGATGCAAGATATAGTAATGTTTATTACACTACTGGTATACATTATGTATGTGTATATTTGAACGAAGCTAATTTACAAAAAACAAATAGACCTTTGTCTAGGTTGTTATCTGAAGCAGAATCTCAAGATACTGAATCAGATAATTTGACCCTCAGGATTAAAGATAAAAATGTATATTTGGCTTTGTTGTATTATCCTGAAGAACAAACACCATTTGCTAGGGTAGAAAATCTAACGTTAACTGCTGATATTGCAATGTCAATACTAGAGCAAATGGCAGATTGGCTTAACATGATAAATGGCTTGAATGGTCAAAAAGCATTTGACAGAATACAACAGTTAGCAGAACTACTAGGTTTGGATATAACTAGTGTTTATATTGAGACTTGGCTTGCTCAAACTTTAACTTGTAATGATGATGTATTTAAGTTGTATAGGAATAGTAATTGTAAGTATGCTAAAATGCTAAGATTTAAGCAAACCATAAAATATTTGTATCCAATACGACAGTTGTATTTTGAGAATATCAAGTTAGCAATACCTAATTTACTTGTACGTAAACAAGATAGTATAACAGAATTTGAGAAATTTCTGCTTGGCAATATAGGTGATAAAGCATAAAGCAAATGTATGTTGTTAATAGACATCTGGAAAATTTACTCAAACTAATAGAAGCAAATATAATTTCAACAACTTTTAACCTGTACGCAGAACATACAGATTACACCTATGACATAAATACACTCAGAAATTCTTATCGTCTTCTGTTTTTGGAAATACCTACGAGTCTGCTAAGTTCTTATACAACTTTGGCTTTTGATAAGCATACTAGGTTAATAACAACACCAGAATATTATACACCTTATCTCTTTAGACAAATCTATGATTTTAACTGGACACTAAATAAAATAATCTACAAAATAGTTTATCAAGATGTAATTACAAATACAACACAAGAGCATACTTTAGCTGAACTAAATATCAATAGCAGTTCGGATCATATTTACTTACCAATACTAGCACACCAGATATTGTTAAATATAGATACGATTCCAGTATTTTATGCTAATTCTCTGTTACAACAAAACTTTTTAAGATTTCGTTTACCAAAAACAAATGCTTTAATAGTAGATCTGATTATAGATTATGAACAAAATTCATCATTGTTTGCTAGAATGATGAGTAACAGATTTTTGAATATTGAAGTTTATAGTTATGCAATTAATTTATCGAAAGCAAAACTAATTTCTGATTTTAATATGCTTCGTAACAGATATACATTACCTGTTGAATCAACTAATGAATTAATAACAGTAAATCGTTCTGGCATAACCTACACTATTTTTGATATAACAGGTTTTCTTTATAATGAAGATGAAAACTTGATTGTAGACATTATTATAAACAACAAAGTTAATAGACCTTTACTTTATCCAATTGCTATTATTAAACCAATTTTAAAGATTGTTGAAAATGATAATCAGGTCTTAGCTCCAAACTTTTACTTTGAAAGCATATTAACAACATTTGGAAATCAAAAAATAAAAGTTTATCCTGCAACAATTCAAACTATCCATCTATCTTAATTTTTTTGTTAGTAAAAAAATTATCTCACATATATTGTTACTGCAATACGTTCTATTTCGCGAGCATATCGTAGATTCATATCTATGCCTAGTACATTTTGTCTAGTTAATTCTTCGGATAATCTCAAGTTAACTTCATATTCCTTTATTAAACCACTTGCTACTCTTGGTTTTAGTATGAAGTCTATGATTAAACTCCTGATGCTCTCCCAATCATAAGTTTCTAATTTATGTACAAACGGTCTTAGCAATTTAACTAGCTCTCTCTTAATATCAACAACGTCCTCAATTACATACAGAAATTTACCGAGAGCAAGTGATGTAGTTCTATCAAGATCAGTAAATACACCATAGAAAGGATCTTTGTGAGCAAAGTTAATTCCAAGTTCTACCAGCCTTGATCTCTCAGGAACTGTTAATCTCGGTATAACATCTACTCCTGTTGTTATCGTAGCATTAATAACACCAGCAAGTGGTTCAATACTTTGTTGTTGTGCTCTTAATCTAGCAATATTTTGAACAACATATCTAAGATGAGGATATATTTTACCATCAACATCCTCAATTTTTGAATAGTAAGTTGCATGTAGATAATGTCTAGGTATAGGAGGATTGGTTGAATCTAAAAGTCCTATATCTGTCCAGTCAAACAAATCAGATATGTTGCTCAGAACTATAGCACCAGCATTAAGCATATACTTGGATTGAGCCAAATCAACTAAAGCATTCCATACTAATCTTCTCTTTGTGTAGGGAAATCTCTCATCACAGGGATCAACAATGTATTTGATGAATATTGTTTCATCATCAATAAGTCCTTGTATTCTGTTTGGAAGTAATGTAGTATAACCATATACGGCTTCTACAACTAGATCAGCAAACAATGAGAAATTTACCGAACCTGTAAGCGGATCTCTTAATCCACCATCAGAACCACCTGCAAAATTCCATATTGTATTAGTTGAATACACTATGTCAACAGAATCTATTGGTCTTGTATTAGTATCTGTAATAGTATTCGTTTCATAATCTTTATACTTTATTATGTAGTTAGTCTTTAAGTATTCAAATGCTGGTTGATTAAATATGTAAAGAGTATGATTAATTTGTGTTGGATATCCCAATTCATTTACATTTGGTTCAAAAGTAACACCATTGAATACCGCAACATTTTCAGTTTGTGTTCCTATAACTCTTTCTATAACTACATTAAATGTTTTATTTGTTCTAAGTAAAGGTAATAAAAATCTCAATCTATAGGTATTATAATACATACCGTATTCACCAAATTGTGCAATTATAACTGCTTTGTTAGGTTCTGGCGGAGCATAAGTTGCAGATATAGGTAGTGATACATTTCTATCATTAATTTCATCGCGACCAATAAATGTATTAGTAGAGTAATCTACATACCCATATGCCCATACATAGGTATTTGCATCAACCGGATCAGGAACAAGAGCTAAGGTAGCATTAGCTTTTGTAGCATCTCTTGGAAGTAATCTAACCACATATGCTGGTCCACCGTTTCTAACATATTCATATGCATAAAGTGATGTTAATGGGAATTTCGGATCTGGCTGACCAAAAGTATCAAGAAATCTTTGAGCTGATGTTATATACACTGGTTTATTTGCAGTTCCTTTCTCTGCTACAATAAAGAATAATGCATTGTATTTTTCAGGTAATCCAATTAATGGTTCAGGTGCAAATACAACATTAATGTAAACACCAGGTGCAAGTTGATTTGGAATAAACATATTTCATTATGTGCTTTTAAAAATTTAGGTAAGAAGTCTCCATCTTGTAGAAGATGGAGTAGTTCACAACTGTTTATGTATTAGTAATACACAACACAGCTAAATTTAGCTATTATGACGAACTGTAAATATGTTCGCTGGTTAAATAATCAACAAAAAGAACTAATTGAGCATATTGTGCGCTATTTTGGTTTTCAAAATTTTGAAGATTATATGCTAGCTTTGTATCGTACAACCGATAGAATTACAACTCAAATAAGACCATACGTTGACAACTTAAATGTTATCAGTGTAGAAAAATTTCGTCCTCTACTGTTTGATAAGATGCATGCGAATACCAGCATAGTTCAAAAGGAATTAAAGGAATTAGTATTCAAACTTCATAAAACTCTTGATCAAAGTTTAACTAATCCAATATACTATATGAACAGATGGCATCTTGCGGCTATTGTCTTACATGCTGATGTTGTTACGTTAGTAGATTGTGATAACAATCCAGTTATAGATAAGCTAGCCATACTTCGTAATCTTTACTTTATGTTTTCTGCTATCATGTTTATAGTTCAAGTAACTAAGTCTGTTGTAATATTTAACAAGCATGATCTTGAACAAGCCAGAAGACTATTACCCAGATCTAACTTATTACATCCAAGCAATTTCTCATCCATATCAGGATTATTAGAGTCAATTGCAGAAAGAAAGGCTCAATTAATATTAGTTGATAGAGAATCCAATCCGAAAAAAATACATAATATGTGGACGGGTTATTTGCGAGCAAGAGTTAATAACTATGCTAACAGATTGAAAGACAATCTAATACATATAGCAAAAGAGAAGAAAATTACTAAAGATGAGATTGCTGAACGGGATTATAGTAGGTATTATCATGATGCAATAATTAACTTCAAAATGGAACCTGAACCGATAGACGATTTAGTTGATACTATAATCGAGATGCTCGGAAACAAAATATCAAAACAAACATTTAAACAATATATTCAACAATTACAAAAATTGAGTTATGACGAATTAAAAATGATTGTAAATAAAATCATAAGTATAGTCGGATTTCCATTGGATGCTACCAATATGAATCAGATAAATAAATTATATAGTGTAACAATATCAATACCTAAGATTAGAGAGGATATATTAAGTAAGTATTCATTGCAAACGTATTCAAACATAGCAAAGCATTTAGTTTTGTATTTGTTTATGTATTTGGGTAGATCTCCTGTTAAAGATACTTCAAATGAAATTGATTGGTTTTGAGTTTTTTACAACTCGTCTAAATTTATAGACATGAAAGTCAGAGTTATCTCTGTAGAAAAACTATCAAGCATATTCAAACCTATTGAGTATGACGAACAAACATATTATTGTACATTAGTAGGTAGCAATTTAGTCGGATTTCCAGCGAATAAAAAATTCAAAATAATTGAACCAATATCCAAAGATCACGTAGTTGTGATTAAGAAAAGAGAGAATTTGCTACTGGGAACCAAATTGTATAATGCGAATGGATATACAGTAGCATTGATTTATTCAAACAGATTGACATCAGCTACAGGATTGAAAACATCTCCATACATAGCAGTGATAAAAGAAAATCATACATTATATCTAAGAGAAATTGGAACAAAAATGGACAATGAGATAAATGATGAAGTATTGGAAAATGTCAAAGAGGAGATTGATAGTGTTATTAATGCAATTGAAGAACTACTGAGAAAAGGTGTCACATTAAAAAGAATTGAAAGAGACGCTACAAGATTCTGGGAACTATACAATAAATATACAACAGAAGCACCATCTAAAAAGAAAGTATCCGAAATTGTTAAATCAGATACAACCATAGAAGATGAATTGGATTTGGATCTATCTAATGTGACTGTTAATGTATCATCAGATTCAGATGATATATTACTATAACAAAAAAATAAAACATTTTTTTTGAGCACCCATACTAAATTTACTATCATGTACTTCATAAACCTAAACATAGACAGTAAACCCATTTCATATCGCAAACAAGTGTTAAACAATATTACAGAAGATGTTAAAAATACCATAATTTGGTTTTGTGATCTGATTGATGCTGAATTAATTGATTTACAAATTGAGGAAGAAGATCTCATGTCAACAGACGGATTAATATCTGTTTATACTATCAAATATAGTTTGAAGGACAAAAAGGATGGAGCAATTTGTAATTATAAAACATTCATTCCTAGGTTTATTGGAAACTACATAATAATTAATGGACAACGATATGTATTTATTTACTCAATCGCAGATAAGTTCTTGGATAGATTTGGAACAGAGAGTATGGATGCAAAATTATCTAATCTGTATAGGAAAGTAGTGTTTAAAAATGTTTTAGATGAAACAAAACCAATCTTATATGAATCAAAACATAAAACATTACCTATATTGAACTTTTTGATATTGTATTTGCTTAAGAATGATGAAAGTTTAATGGAAAGTAATTTATCCTTGCTAGATTTGTTGTATATGGTTTTACAACAAACTGGCTTTCAAGTTGATATGCGAGAGTTAGATAATAATCAATCAAACATAGTAACTACTGTAACAAAAGGAAAGAAAGTTAAATATATAACAATACAAGAAACGGAAACATCTATTGTGTATACAGATACATCAGTCAATAAACAATTAATTGTAGATGTAACATATGAAAGCAATTATAGGAGAAGATTTGTAAAATCATTCAAGGACTACGGTGGAAGTAGGTTATTAGAAAGACTTATGGGTAAACATTCTTTTGAGATAATGACATTATTATATGGAGAGATAAATGCTATATTTGATCCATTGGTTAGACAGGAGTTTAAAGATCCCTATTACTTTCTATTTACATTTGTTCCAAGCAATGACTTCTACAATTATATAAAAAATTGTGGTTTGTATAGCTCACTAAAAAGCAAAACAGTAAGATTCAAAACATTCTTATTGCATCCATTGGTTAGACAACTAATGCACTTGGTGTATGAGAGAATTAGAACACGAAAATTACCCAGAAAGCATTCAACATCTCTATCCATTTTGTATAAGATAATGCAAGTTGAATATGTAGAGGATAAAATACATAATCCTATATCAGAAGTTATGTTACAGTTAAAAGCTACATATGCTCATAAATTTGCAATGAAGAGATTAAGTCACAAAATAAGACTTGTAACAGATATGTTGGGATACTTGGACCCTATTGTAACACCAGAATCAAAGAAAGTTGGATCAGTTAACTATCTTGTTTGGCAATTTGAGCATAATATCGATTAAATGATAGCATACAATAATAAAATGTTTGTTTTCTTATAGTATTATCTTTAGCATACTTGTAAAAAATTTTTTGCATTAATATTTAAAGTTGTTTACTCACAACTTTTTAGCAGAAGAACGTTATGGATAAAGACATAAGACTATCAAGATTTTACCCATCTGACTCAATTATATCTACGAAAAGAATTTACAGTCTAGCAATGGAAATGGCAAATAAGAATGTTGAAGATGCCAAGAAAATAGTAAAAGAATTTTATTCGGATATAACTAAGGTTAATGCATCTAAAAATCCATCAGAATTTGTAGATAAAATATCAGAACTGGCAAAAAGAGCTTTACAAGGTGATAAGACTGTAATTGATTTAATATCCAATGCAATAGTAACCGATATAGTTGCAGAACAAGGTAATCTATCAGAGGCAGAAGTATATTCACTATCCAAAGCCATTAAAACTTTGTATGAAAATAGTCTTAGGGCTATAGCTACAGAAAATACATCTGTTAATGTGATACCATACTTTATGTATTTAGCACCACTGATAAGGTTTATGTATCCAAGACTTGTTGCAACGCAAGTATATGATGTCAGGAATATGGCTACTCCAGGTGCCTATGTTTACTTCTTCAGGTTTTATGAAGAATTAACTAACTCTACAAATCCTTATCCATTCTCATCCTATCTATCAGTAGACACGACAACTGGTAGACTTCTCAGTGGAGATTCTCTTGGCTATTACGGAACAGCTCCTGGGCAGAGTGTATTTGTTCCCGCTACAACTTCTTCTGCAGAAGAGATAATAAAAGGTAATGTGTATAACATTCTACGTGGTGCTAACTTGTTGCCTCCTGCGACTGTTGCTCCTGACAATAAGCTTAGAGTAACACCTGATTTTAGAGTAACAGCTGTTCGTATAACTGATGGTGCGACATCTGGAACAATAAATGTATCTTCCAATATTGAATCATCTGGTGCTATAACCGGAGCTGGAACTGCAACTATTGGTGCCAATACCTACACTGTTAATGTAACTGGTAGAGTAGACTTCAAATCTGGTGATTTCACTATAACTGTTATAGTAACTGGTGGAACTGCTCCTGAAGTTCAAGGTATAGAGGTATATGCAAGAGTAGCCTATGAATGGAGAGATCCTGCTAGGAAGCTCAGACTTGAACTTGCAAGACAAACTCTTGCTGAAAACAGGCTTGAAAGCACAATACTTGTATCTCCCGAAATGGCTTTTGATGCTCAAGTTCTCTTCAATCTCGACATACTCGGCGAAGTAAGTAGCATACTATCTTCTATAATTGCACTTAACACTGATGCATTCCTTCTAATGAACTTGTATAATGCATCACTTGTTCATAACATAGAAGAATCTGTAGATATGACTGCTGCTGCTCTTGCTGCTTTCAGTTGGGGACCAGGTATGTACGTTATGACTCATTTCCCTTATGCAATATCTAACCTGCTTGGTAAGATACTCAGGAATACACCTGTTCCCGAAGTAGAACCCATACTTGTGATGAATGTTGAAGATGCTTCACTACTTGTTAACATAGGTAAGTGGGTATCCGACCCTGTAACGAAAGCAGACCCATTCAAGATATACACCAGAAGCAAAGAGGGATCTGAAGAATGGATAAAGGTATTGCCTACACCTATACTTCCTGTTGGTAGGAACTTACTTGTACTCAAATCCAAACAAGAATTCTTCTCTACTGCAATATATGCACCTTATGCAACCCATATGATACCTTATCCTGCAAATACTCTTGGTCAAGCAATGACTGCTGTTCATAGATTCGGAGCATCTGTAATCTATCCTAATGTAGTAGGTAGACTTATCGTTCAAAGGTAATTAGAAGCTCTTCATACTTACCCTCTTCCTCCCTCTTTTTTTGTTATTGAACTTATTGTATTCCATAGCAAAAAAACTATATATCTAAATCTAAACTTTTTTGTTCGAATGCTTCAAAATCATCTATGATATCAAGTGCATCTATGTTTTGATTGATATCACTTACTACAAAGTCATTCTCTATGTTTTCATTATTTACATTTATTTGTTTCATATCAACACCAAGTAGATTTGATATTAACTCTAATCCGTATTGAAATTTACTGTAATCCTTAACATCAAGATTTTTTACGAATGGTGCTATTCTATTTGTAACACTACTATGCAATACATCATAGTTTGTAGTTATGTAATCATCTCCTAAATATGAATGTAAACTTGGAACAAGATAGATTGAGATTTCATAATTCAATCCATATATGAGAGATCTAAATCCTGTTAAACTTTGATTACTAATTGCATACCCAAATCCTGTTAATAGATTTGGTCTATTTTTTAATACTTTGAGATACATGCTATTTATCATTCCAATTGCATCTGCTTTGTTGTCTAGATTGCTTTTAATAATATCTTTGGTTAAAGGTTGATTTGTAATAATATAACCTTTGTTTATTGTTACTGGAACTAAACCAATCAACGCATCTGTTACTTTACCATGCTCTATCGATTCTGATAAATGTGTAATGGATATATTAATTTCCTCAATTCCTTTTCTGTTTATCTGTGTAGCCGATACAATTAGTAGATTGTGATTCATAGCTATCTTTCTCAACATTCTAGCATTATAACCTAACTTATGTCTATGTTCACTTATGTTAGCAGGAGCATATAACTCATCCATATAATCTAACACAATGACAACTGGATGCATATTTTTTGATTGCATCGACAACACAATATTCTCTATGTAAACATAATCCACTATTTCATCTGATAAAGATACAATATAGAAGTTATCCACAGCTTGGAATAATTGTTTCAAAGGAGTATTTTTTTCTTTTGGTATTGTTAATGTGCAATCATTTAGTAATGTGTATAATCTGTTCCTGATTTGAACGCTAGTATTTTCCAGTGATATGTATAAAACAACTGGTTTTTTATTATACCAATCTTTATAGTAGTTTTCAAACGCTTTTAGGAAAACTGAAAATCCTACTGCCATGTTAAGTAATGTAAATGATTTACCCTGTCCCAATCCTGCTGCAAATAGATAAAGATTATTAACATAAAATCCTCCTAATACTAAATCTAGTTCTGGTATCAAACTAACCAATTTCAAATCAGATATTTCTGTTACATTTAATAAATCTTTTGCATTGAAGATTTTCTCTGCTAGCTCTTTATCTCTAACTTCATTAAGATCAGATAACAATTCACTAACAAGTCTTTCAACTTTATTATAGTCATGTATTGGATGCTGGAGTAGTTGAATCTTCTCATATACCTTAGCAACAAATTGTATTTTATATAACCTATCCAATATTGTTGATTGCAATTCATCGAGATTTGCTACATCAAATAGTTTGTAATAAAACTCCAATGGTTGTGATAGTTTGAAATCATGTTCTGGTATACCCTTATTCACAAATGTAGTTAACATTGATAATAAAGGTTTTTGTTCCTCAGTTGCAAGCATACTCCAATAGGGTAGAATGTTTTTGATTAAATCTAGCATCCTTTTATTTTGTAACGCACAGAAGAATGTTACTTCAATCACATATGTTGATGGTTTCAATAACTCTAGCAAACCAAGCATGATTATAAATTTAGAGTGGATGCTAGAAACAACTAGTCTAAATTTAATGTTATGGATATCAGAAACGCAGTAAGAAAGATTTATTTAATGAATCAGATTCCGATTGAAATCAGACATATGTTACAATTCATAAAGATTGCAGAAGCATCATTATCTGGTGGTCCCATAATAGTAAAGGATGATTGTATTATTGTAAACAGAAATGTAATAAAGGATGAATCTACATTATTAAAATATCTAGTTCATGGAGCAATGCATATAATCTTCAACCATATAAAGAGATATAACAATGTTAAAGAAATTATTCCACCTGATATTTACAACATGGCCGCTAATGCATTTATTAATGAGTTCATATATCAGTTAGCACATAACATTGATAAATTTACCACTACAGAAATTTATGCTACCAAAAATGAAAAAATTCAATATATCAAAAAAATATTTGAACTAGGCAAATCTTCAGATTTGGGAGATTTTCTGAAGAGAGATATATTCCTAAATGACATTAAAGAACTATTTGGTATTAGAGTAGAAGATGCTTTAGCAATGACAGTAGAACAATTAGCATATGAAATATACAAAAGAATGCAAAAAGAAGATAAAGGGACATCTATAAATAGCAAAAGCAATTGCAATACATGTTCTGTTGAACAAGAAAATAGTATACAACGTTATAATTATATGACACTTGATTTTAACAATATGATAGATGGTGAATTGATACAAGATGCTCCGGATATAACAGATGATATGAGAATCACTTTGATTAATAGAGTATTCGGAATCATTAAAGATGTAGGAACTAACCGAGGAAATTTTGTAGAATTAGTCAAGGCAAAAGAACGTTCACAATTTGACTGGAAAAAATATCTTGAAAAATTTGCTAGAGATTATGATTTATATGGTAAAAAAATTTATGATGTGAGAAGAACTCCTATGAAAATCAATAAACTAAATCCTGATTTATTGGGAACAAAATTTATGTATAAAGGTTATCCCAGATACCTTTATGCAGTAATAGATACATCCGCATCAATTCCAACAGAATTTCTTGAGGATGTGTTTGGTAAATTCTCAAAATTAATCAAGATGAGCAGAATAAAAGTATACTACTTTGATGTAGACTTTTATGGTCCAGTGATATTAAGAAGCAAAAAAGATTTTGAAAATATTGAAGTTCATGGAAGAGGCGGAACAAGTCCCAAAAAAGTATTAAGTCATTTAAAGTATGAATTAAATGACAAAGATGTTATGATATTCATATCTGATTTTATGTTTGATAGAAACGACATAGTTTTTATTCCTAAGAATTCACTTTGGATTAAATACAAAAGTATAATAAGCATTGAAGCTGATAGAAATCCATACAATTTATTCTGATTTTTTGTTTACTGTAAATAGTAGAGACAATCAATCAAACTTATATCTTTACTGAATTCAATAATAAACGGAAATTCAACTACTTCCTTACTAACTACTTTTACATAAACACCATCATCCTCAATCAAGTAGTTATCTGGTTTAGTGCTTATATAGCTTTGTCCCACATAAGTTAATAAACCCTGATTTAACAAACTTCTATACTTTGCTATATTATCTATCTTTGTATGCATTGTATTTGTTCTAATTTTTTGATTTCTGTTTATATTAACAACAGGTATTAGTTTCAGTTTATCAATATCTTTGTTCATATAGTTGATATATGTTTCCAAATTGTTTGATAACTTAAGTTTATAAAACTTAGTTTTGATAAACTTTATCTCATAATCTACTATCTCAAAAACATTATACCTAACTTCAACAGGAATACTACCTGAGAGATAAAGTAAATTACTCAGCTGTATGATCTCTGCATTTGCTATATGCAATAGGTTAGAGTTACTATCCAAGTAGAAGTTTGTTCCTATCTTAATGAAATTCTCTGGGCAGAAAATTTTCATTAGATTTGAAATCGCTTTTCAAATAAAAAAATATTACATTCTAACTGCATAATAGGTATTGTGGTTTATTTGTAAGTCTCTTATCTCTGTATCTGTGTATGGTAATAGCATAGCAGATGATACAAGTCTATACAATTCATGTATGTAAACTAACAGATTATCTTTTAACATATTTTCTAACTGTTGTATATCAAATGCATCTTTACAAATATAATAGCATATGTTTTCACCTCTTAAACATAGAATGTGTGGTAGATGAGCAAAAGCTAAACTGGTATCCGATGTAGAACATACATAGGTATTTAGACACGCATCTTTTGGTTCGGTCAATCTCGGTGCATTATAATAGTTTACGAGCATAAACTTATTTGTTTGTAAGCTATCACTTGTTATAGCCGGTGTTATAAACAATTCTTCTATTGTACGATCGAACATTTCTCTAACAATATACTCAGAGGTAAAAGGTAAAGCTAAATTCAGTTTAAAATCTATCTCATAGAATCTGTTTGTCGGGATATGATGTATACGAAAACTGACTTTACCTTCTAGCAATGCTTTAATAGTTGGCTTATATATATATGTTAGCTCTCTAACTAAAATATCTCCATACTCTGTATCGCAGCTAATATTGATTCTGTTTAGAACTTCATTGCTCATAATTTGATACAAACCAGGTCCAATACGTAGCAATAAAAATGTTAAATCATCATATTTTATTTCTTCCTCAAATGGTAAATCAGCATCTATAATCCTATATCTTGTTTGCGGACATATGTCAAACTCATATAGAGTTATGATTTTTTGTTCCAGAGTATCTTCTAACTCAATATTGTATGATAGTACACTAATTGGACTTATGAAATGTTTCCGTCTTTTTGTTCCCAGATAGCTGTATTTCCATATACCTGTTAAGGTTTTGTTTCCTTCTCTTATAGTAGCTGTACATAAATTTTGTATGTTCTCTGGTAAATCATATTCAACTTTAAAACTATCAAAATCATAAACCAAATCATCAATGTAGTTTGAATAGATTTTGCTTAGAGGCATTTCTTCAAATTCGTAGAATGCTAAGGAAAAATAATGTAATTGTCTATCCAGTTCAAAATTATCAGGTAGTTTGATAGCATAAACGTTTATATCTATACCGTTAGCTTTGGCATTACGTAAAACAATATTACCACCGAACAAACTATTTCTATTGTCAAATATAGTATCATATGTATCTACGTGCATACCTCTTGGATAAATGGATGCAAATCGAGTTATTGTAGCAAGAAATGATTGTATGTTATATAAATCTTTGTTCAGATTTTGATTATCCATAAAATTGATGTAAAGATTAGCTAGCAATATAGGGCGCTCTAACTGCTTTTTGAATTTCTCTGATATGATATCATTATAAGGATTAAAGAATTCTCTGTGACGATAAACTTGTGCTCTAATTTTAACCTGATTATTATCAAATAGTAAATTGGTATCAACAGTTTTGATATAGTATGGAGTAACAAACCCATACAAATTCCTTATGTAGTTTTGTTTAAATACATCATCTACTGATATTGATGTCTCGTGTTCCAAATAACTTGAGTTCGCTAAGCCAAACAAATATATGTAGAATTTATCAGTTGCTTGTATTTGTTGTTTGTTGAGAAAGTCTTGAGTTAACAACAAAAAGTAGTTAAAAGGTTTATTTGCTTTTAGCTGATAGTAGTCTACTCCCTTTTCAACAACGTAATGTAAATTTTTTATCTGAGGATAGTTACTAAAATACAGATTGCCAGGTATTAGTTCACTATTTTGATATCGTAATACAACGTAATTATTAGCATAACTAATATCTAGAGTTTGTTCTAGATTTTTAGCTATTGTTGTCATATCATCAAACAAAAACCTATATAGATATAACCTATCAAATTTGTAATCAGTATGTAAATTAGGTAGTTGGTTATTGAAGTAACATGTAGCTATATGAAAGCCAGGTATACAATCAACTAATGCGAGTAATGTTTTATTGTATTCATGTAGTTTAGTATCTTTAATTCCAAAAACACTTCTTTCAATGAGAGTATCTGGACTATTGCTAATATTTTCACTTGAAAATCCAAATGCAAGATAATTATATAAACTAACAAGAGTGTCTTCTTGCATCTTATTAACCCGCTGAAGCTAAGCGCTAAAATGAAGTATAGCAATAGAAAACAAAAAGGTAAAAAGTTTGAAGACAAGATTGCAAACATACTACAAAGTTGGTTAGAAGAATGGAGCAAAATAAAACCTAACGATGATCAACTAAAAGTTAAGAGATCAAGATCGTCAGGTTCTAGCAAAATAGATAAAGGTGATATTGATTTTGGATTATATTATCAGATATTTCCTGAACTTGTGGATATAGTTATTGAATGCAAGAAATGGAAACAATTTCATGATCCCATTAAACAAAAGTCATTAATAAGAAGATTGTACAATCAATACATTTCAAAACATAAAGGCAAAAAGTTATTTCTAGTGATAGCGGGTAATAGAAGTCCAATATATGTTGTTTGCAATAAGATGTATATTAATGTTAGTGAATATGTAACTCTATTTGATGATTGTGGACTAATATCTTTAGATAATTTCAAACAAGTGTTATCTTGTATGCTAAACATTAATAGCAATCAAAAAACATGTTAACATTGTTTTTACTAATGTTTACACTCATAAATATTTCCTATGCAAATGAATGTAGATCTCTAGTTAGACATGTTCAATATTACACAAAGATTATGGTAGCTGATGATGCTCCTTGGTGGTACGTACTTGGTTTAATTCAAGCGGAAACAGGATGTAAATGGAGAACATCTCTAGACGGATTTGGTTCTATTGGTTTTATGCAATTAACTCCAAACCTTATACCAAAAGAAGTTAGAACTCAATATAACATTTATAGCTATACAGGAAACATACAAGCAGGTATACATTATTTGTTTAATATCTTGCATGTTAAAAATCCAAGTTCCATAGAAAGCAGAGAGAAAAGATTGTGGTTAACGATGCAAATGTATAATGGTGGTAATTGGCCATTAATCGAATGCAAAAGAGCTAAATCTTTTGATCACAGTGTTTGTTATGATCAATGTATAAATTGCAAGAACTATGGATACACTGAATGCAGAGGTAGTGTTTGTGTTTGGAGAACTGAATATGGTTGCAAACAATACAGACATGCATGTGACATAAATTACAGTTACTCACAAAAAATATACAAGTACGGACAAATTTACAAAAATGTTATTACTGAGCATTGGAGGTATTGGTAAGAGCTCCTAACCAGAAAACATCATCTGTTAGTATAAAAGCATCAATTAATTTTTTGATTGCATATATAGATTTGTAAACAGTAGTATTTGCTACGTTTTCATCAATTACTTGATTAACTGGATCATATATAGCAGAGATAACTTGATCAGATATATAAAACCTACGATAACTTCTATACATATACTCAACTTGCACCTCAACTAATGTGTTATCTGCTATATTGCCTTGCAGTATGTTAGTTATAGGATCTCTGCTTGGAATAGCTCCCAACAAAAGCATACCTGATAAAGGAGATTTTAAATCTGGAGTTGTTGTAAATATAAATATATGTCCATAAGGAATTTCAAGAGCACTATAGGAGTCATAACTTGCCTGTTGAACAAAAGAAAACCATAAGCTATGTATTTTTGACACAATAGGGTTCATCATTTCAAGATATGAGATAGATATAGTTCCTGCTAAGTTAGCTAGATATGGTAATTGATAGTTTCCAGCATGAGTCAACATATCTATAGTTTGCAAACTCTTATCATCAATTGCAAAACTTATATTAGAGAATATAGGGCAAAGCAAATAATTGTTTTTAAAGTAGTATGGTGTTAAGATACCTGTTTTACTAACTAAAATATTTCCTCTTGCTTCTACAAATTCTGTGCCGTTTTTTGTTTTTCGAAAATAATCTTCAATATATTTTTTAAGTAGAGGATTATATATCAAAGCAAATCTATAAGGATAGTATCTTGTAAGCTCTGTTAGATAGGCTATGAATTGCAAAGCTTTCGCTTTTTTCTCCATTTAGCTGATGCTAACAAAAAAATATTATGCCGCACGATAAGCTAGAGCTGCATCTTGAGCCGTTGGTCCTTGTCTAACTCTGTTTACCATAGTGATAACATTACCACCTGTTAGCATTGATCTTATACGTGTGAAAGCAACAAGTAGAAATACTCCTGTTGAAAATATCGCTATGAATTGTATAAGCCCTGGTAATTGTCCGAAATGCTGAAATAAATAAGCAACACCACTGAATATAAATTTCACAACCTGATAACCAGTTTTTACTATTGCAAGAATGGTATTAGTAGTGTCTAGCTTTCCACCAGACATTGCGTAAGCTATAATTACTATAAAACCAATAAATGATAATGTACTTAAAATCGATAAAACACCTGATAGGAAACCTTGTCCAAATTTATCAAGTATATAGTATCCGATCCAGAGGATTGAATACAAACAAAGTACACTTATAACTAAGGCTAAATTCGGATTAGAACTTACAACAGTATTAAAATCTGGAATGACTGCTGAAGGAATAGTATACTCTTTTTCAACTATTTGCTTAATAGATTCCTGTTTTAAATTGTTTTTATTATTAAGCAACTTTCTTATTGCAAAGGCTATAACTAATCCTATACCAGCACCAATAGCTATTCTTGGAAGTATAGCTGATTCACTTACTTGAGATGTTTGAGTTGTAGTATCAGCAGGTGGTGTAAGTTGCATTGATTGTTGACCACGTATAACATCTGTTGTTGCTGATGTTGTTGTCTCTTCAATTCCCTTTCCAATACCAAGATGACTAATAATAGATTTGAATGTAGATGAAACTTTTCCTAAAACTTGATCAACTCCTTCAATTGAAGTAACATAAGGAATGACAAACTTAAGTAGTATTATACTTAAACCTGCACCAAGCAGAAACACTAATAGGAATTTATTGGTTATAACAGCTCGTAGAACTCTAAAGAGATTAGTTATAACTACTTTGAACACAATCACAGGAAGCTTTAGTGCACCAACTATGATTGCTCCTTTACCACGATTTGATATGGTATTATTTTGATTTCCTGTTTGTTCTTGTTCCTGTTTTACGGCAGTTATTATTGGCTTCATGAACTCAAAGATTGTCCTATCAACTTTTACTTCTTCACCATCATCAAACACCAATGTGACACTTTGATCTTCCTTCTTTATAGCTACTATTCCACTACCTTTGTTTAATTGTTGTTCGCTAAAATCAAATTCCTGAGCAAACTCTTTAACAGCAGTTCCTTTGCTAACTAAGTTAACTGGATTTAGTGATATTAATCTACCCTCTGATATAAGTTGATCGTTATAATACACTTCGACTTTTCTTTCTGCTTCCTTAAAAATCATTTTAATTTTACCGTTTGGATTTTGGTTAATTGAATCTGCTAGCTTTGTTTGTATTTCCTTAACTTGATTTTCGTCTTTAAATGTAACAACTCTATTTACATTACCTTCTACCTCTACTCTAATATCAGAAACGGGTATACTGGTTTTACCTATGGCTACATTTTTTATATGTACTGTTGCATTACTAGATGTTTGTTCAAGTAATACATCCAATATATCTACATCATCTGTAAGAGCAACTTCTTGTTTACTAGTGTATATTTTGACATTTTTAAGTATTTTCCCAACATTGTAAGCTATTACTAGATCACTTGCTTGCAATGAAGCCATAACCTTGTTAGCTTTTTTACCTATTTAGCATTTATTTACAATGCGTAGACAAAAATATATCATCAATCGTAAAAGTGGATCAAGTCAACCAATATTGATTAGCATGCTAGATGTAAAAGAAGATAATCCTATTCGTAAACTCAACTACATATATCCAGGAGAAATTATTGAGTTAGATGAAGAAGAAAAAAATAATTGTGAAGCGATTATGGCAGATATAGTACTTGTTCCTGTCAAAGCCGAAAATGTAGTGTAATTTTACATGCTTGATGGATAAATTTTTGTGGGTTGTATTAGAAATCTGAGATAATCCTGTTTTATTTGTTTATATTTCTTTAATGTTGTTCCCTCTATTTCAGCATCACTAATTTTAGTCATTATGTTTTTTAAATTGTTTCTCAATTCCAACAATACAACATAATATCTTATCATGAAGGATAAATACAATATTGTTCCATATAGTGGAGACGATCTAACCAATCTACTATAACTATCACGAATAGTTTTAACAATCATGGATATATACAAAATCATTGTTACAGCAGCAAAATTGTAATCGCTATCATACTTGTCTGCTTTTGTAAGTATGTTAATACCATCAAGCAACAAATTTAATAAATCATCAGGTGTATAATCCAAATACAGTAAGAAGTAAGATATATTGTAATCCTTTGTTGTAATAACAGATTCTATAAAACTATCTATTGTCACATCAGAACTAGGTTTTATCTGAGCATAATTTTCATCAAACAAAACTTTTTGTTTAATAAGCTTTAAGGTTGCATAGGTTCCAGCCCTAAGTCCTATCAGAGTTGCAATATCTGAACTATTTAAAGTTATATTTAATCCATGTTTTGCATAAAATTGCTTTATGTTTGTGTATAGATTGTTAACAAGAGTTTCACTAATATCGTTTGCATTAACATGTATGTCAAATACATACTTGTAAAATTTCTTGTTTATTTTTTGATTTAGTATGAGATCGTTCAAACTTCTTACTCCTAATCTATTTATCAATACCAATAGCTTGTTTCTTAGCTTAGATGATATTGGCTTTTGCTGTGCAAGCATAAATTTTGTGCTAATCAGTAAGCAACTACCAACATGAAGCAATATTTCTATATAGTTGACTTGATTAGAAATATATATTGTTCAAGTTGTAGTAATGAAGACTCAGATAATATTGATTGTTCTGTTTTAGTTGAGAACATACTATATAACAATCAAAAAGACGAATTTTTCCTTTTACATTTAGGTTTTACCAATAATATTTGCTTGAATTCTGCAAACAGTATGAGTACAATTTGTGATTCGGTCTATGAGATTAATAACAGATTTTTGGAATACAAAAAACAATTTTACGATTTTCTAAAACAATCCTACACCAAACATACGAATACATTCATATGTATAAATGATAATGTAGAGTCATCAATTTGTTTTAGTCCACAAAGAGTAGATAAATATGTTCATGATTTGCTAGATTATATTGAACAACACAATAAACAGATAGCAACTATTTACAAAATTTTATACTTGATGTCACATGAGATTAATAACGGATTTTTG
>Ga0080007_1061773_pt1 | contig 36466 bp, 34 predicted proteins | sample OctOCTMetagenome_FD_69210 | JGI IMG/M metagenome (GOLD analysis project Ga0080007, IMG submission 69210) | Hot spring and microbial mat streamer communities from Octopus Spring Streamers, Yellowstone National Park, USA - OCT_B (SPADES... | ecosystem: Environmental > Aquatic > Thermal springs >...
GACTCTCTCTATCTATAAGCACATATCTACTCGATATCGCGATCACATTTTCCCTGGGCATCTCGACACAAACTACATGACTCGATCTATCTCCTATATATTTCACACCACATTGTGGGGTAACCACTATGACCCTCTTAAGCCTCTCCCTAAGATATTCTATATCCCCCCTTCCCATATTTGAAAAGTCATCTACATATATCATATATATCATGTCCTCTAACCCCCCGCGCTTCTCGATATCCTCTATGTCTGGGCTATCTATTGGCTGGTATATCCTGGGCATCTTTTTATATCCCCTCTCCTCATACTCCAAAACTATTCTCTTAAGCTTCTCTAGATCCCTTTTAAGCTCTTCAAAACCCTCCTCAAGAGATCTATAGGATTCCTGGCATATCCTCAGCCTCTCCATGAGAGATGATGCGAGCCTATCCCTCTCAATCTCCAGCCTAACCCTCTTTTTAAACTCCTCATACTCATTTACAACCCTTCTAAGCTCCGCCTCAAGCTCTCTAGCCCTGTCTATCAGGGATTGTCTCTCAGAGAGGAGGGCTGAGATCCTTGCCTCAAGCTTTCTAGCCCTGCTCTCCTCCTCTATAACTCCTCTAACGATCCTCTGGATAACCCCTATCTCTCTGCTGAGGTCCTCTTCCATCTCGAGTAGGAGATCCTCGATCGCAGATTCGATCGCAGAAGCTATAGTAGACCCCCTTATAATCTCGGCCTTAACCCTGTAGGATGGGATCTTTATCTCGAGGGATTCTAGGATCCTCTCAACCTGTTCAAACTTTCTAGAATACTCCTTATATGCTAGGAGACATGCTGCCAAGGCATCCCTCTCATGGATAGACCCAACATGGTGGCCTGTGAAAGCCACTAACGAGCTTTTCTCCGAGTCGCTCACAACGTATCCAGGCTCATATAGCTTTGCGTTGAAGGCAGCTGCGACCCTTCTAACAGCGTCTGGTATGGGTTTCTTATCACTTGCGACCAGCACCGGTGTGCCGTACTTTATAATAGATGATATTGCCTGATATACATCACCTCCCTTTATAGTCTCTGTAGCTATAACCCTGCCATCTAGATCCATCACAGCTATGCCATAGGCAGCTCCAGGGTCAACACCAACTATCACTGGTTTTAATCTCTTCTCAACATCCTCAGAGACCATGATCTTCGTCCTAGCTATCGGTTTAACTCTGACAGTAACATACCTTCCCCTCTTACTCCTAACAATCCCTGCAAGTCTCTCCCTAGGAGCATCTACTATGAAGACAGCTCTATCCAACCCTCCCTCGGATTTTCTATAGGATAGCTGGTATGGTATCCTCTCCCTATCAAGGGCCTCCTTGATCTTCCTAACATATCTCAGCACAGCAGCCCTGAGACTCCTCAGATATCTATCTTCAGAGCTACCCCCAGCCCTCCCAGACCTCCCCTTGGAAACAATTATCTTTGCCCTCTCCTCCCAAACCCTTATAGCCTGTCCAATACCCTTCTGACCAAGCATGGCCAGGATCCTAGCGGTGGTCTGTGGATCTGGTTTTCTCTTTATATCCAGAAGCCCGTGCTCAGCAGCAACCTCCCTGAGATCCCTATACCCTGTCGCCATATCGAATGTTGCTAGGATTATCTGGCTTTTATAGGGGAAGAGGGATAGGATCTTAACCAGCTCTCTCTTAGATCTTGCAAGCTCATAGAGATTGTCGAGCACAATATAGTCTGGCTTATACTCGAGAGCTAGCCTGATAACCTTTGCAAGGGGTATATCTGAGGCCTCATACACGACCCCACCATTTCTCACAATCGATATAGCATATGTTGCTTTGAGCTTAGAAGCGGGGCTCCCCCTATATAGATCTATTCCCATAGAAACTAGCTCTCTTTCACTGCTCGTCATAATCACCTACAATCCTTTTAACCAGCTCTCCTGCCTCTATCTCTAATCCAAATCTCTTTCTGAAGAACTCTGCTATATATCCCAGATCCCTCTCGAGAATCTCTATAGCGTTATCCTCACTTGATTTAATCCACTGTGGCCAGTCGATCACATATGGCTCCTCTCCATCGCTAGATACTATAACATTATATGGGCTTAGATCCCCATGTACTATGCCCGCCTCTTGATATGCTTTTCTAGCCGTCTCCACTATTCCCTCTAGAACAGCTTGCGGATCTTTTAGATCCTTAGCCCTATATAGATCTATACCCTCTATATAGCTGGTAACAACAGCATTATACTCCCTCCCAAACACCCTGGGGACGCTTGCCCCCAGCTTCCACATAGTCTCCAAAGCCCTATACTCCCTCTCAGCAGAGACAATACTCCTAGCACCCCACCAGAGCTCGTTAAAGCGGGGGCCATAGCTCCTCACCCTAACTATATGTCTAAAGCTTGTAATACCTATTCTGTGGAATTTAACGGCTAGAGACTCTCCACCCTTTGTTGCGAGATATACAAGGCTCTCCTTGCCAAGCCCTATCCTCTCACCAATGCTGTCTATAAGCCCTCTTCTCAGTAAGCCGTGTAGGGAGGCTATGTTAAGCCCTGTGAATGTCAGCCTATACATCGTCGAATAGCTTTTATGGGGGACGACCAGCTTGTCATCAACCAGGTTTCTCAAACTTCTATAGAGGATCGAATCTGGTATGTCGGTCCTAGCCCTTATAACCTCTGCTGGTACAAATTCATATAGTTTTGCAACTGAGGCCATACTCCTCAGAACAAGGATCTCCTCCCTGCTAAGCCTTGAGTATATCTTCCAGAGCAGGGTTCACCCTCCAGCTATGTAAGCCCCTTCTCACCATATTCAGTAGATATATAGAGGATCTGGCTACCCCTAATCAAGATCTTCCCAAATTTCGTTGCAGGCTCGTTGCTACCCTCCTTAACCTGTACAGCATCGCTGAGAACCACATTCATCGTGCCATCTGTGATGTCTAGTCTTCCTATGAATTCAGAGCCGTCCTTCAGCTTAACCATTACAGTCTTCGAGGTGGCTGATCTCAACACCTTAATAGGGCTCTCAGGCTTCTGCTGAGCTGGCAAAACATATCCCATCTAGATATAAGAACGAGACATTAATAAGGCTTAACTCCGTGCAGCTGTTTATTACCAGAGTTTCGAGCTATATCTAAGCTTCCTCAGATCCTCATCCTGTAAGGGTTTCCTAAGTATATTATAGCTTCTCATGGTAGATTAAGAGGAAATCCCTGTTCCTCAGCTTCTTCCAAATCTCTCTTGTTGTCTTCATCTTATGCTGGATCTTCACCACTTTCTCTCTCAATATAAATCCTCTTCCAAGTAGGATGTAGGATCTGGAGGACGCGGTGTGATATTGGAACATAGTGCTTATGGATCCTCGTATCGCCTATGAGGATGCCTAGATAGCCTCCTGGCTTTAAAACCCTGTATATCTCCTTAGCAATTTGATCCATAAGCTCTAAATATTCCTCGAGGCTCTTGGAGCATGAGAGATCACCCTCTACACAGTCCTCCCCATATCCTATTATTTTCCAATATGGTGGATGTGTGGCAACGAGATCTACAGAGTTGTTGTTTAAAAGGGACAGCCTCCTAGTGTCTCCATAGTATATCTTCGACCAGCTTCTAGCTATATTAGCAGATACAGGAGATCCCTTGAACCTCTCCTCAGCAACCCTCTCAAGCCAGTATAGCCTGTGAAGAGGTAGGATAGCAGCGCCATAGCTTATATCAACGCCAATACAATTTCTTCCAAGAAGCCTAGCCTCTATACATGTTGTGCCAGAGCCAACCATAGGATCTAGAACGAGATCCCCCGGCTCTGTATACATCTCAATTAAAGCCCTAGCCATCTGGGGAGCCCAGGAACCCCTCGTAGGAAAACTCCAAACAGTTGTAGATATATCTGTGAGCTCCTCATCAACAGGCACAAGCCTCTTAACCTCTATAGGTTCCGAAAGAACCTCTTGATCCTAAACAACAACCCTTCTATTCCTAGATATATATTCGAGATACTCGCTATAGCTAACCTCCTTCATGGATGAGACCCCATCCTACCTATGATCTGTATATGCTTCAAAGAATATCTATAATAGCCATAACAACAAAATAGCAACTCCTCCAACTTGTTCAAATTAATTCGCCCTCTACGATCTTTTAAAGGAAGATAAACCAGAAATATACCTTAACATATATTATATCATACGATTTCCCTGAAACATTTTCACAGCTTGAAGCCTTCACCCTTTTAGGACATGGTTAAATTTATAATCTATGTACCCTCTAGCATTTTCAATGATGTTGATCTATGTGGGCCTCGGGGGCCATCTTCTAGCAATAACTGGTGGAAATGCTGGGCATGCTAGGATGCATCCATGCCTCCGATGCTATGATAGTATCCATAGCCCCGAGTCCCCACAAGGGAGATAGGAGTAACAGGGCAGAAACCCGGCCCAGGGCTAAACCCTTTAAAAGGGGGTGTAGCCCAAATCTCCTTACCCTAAAGGGAACCCCCGCCCTGAAGGGCGGGGAGGAGGACAGATAGTGGGGAGCAAATCTTCAGTACTTTCTTCCCAGAATAAGTACTATCCCTAGCTCCTCTGCCCTCTTTTTAAGGTGCTCAGCCACTTCTTCGGGAGCTACCTCAATGGCTATTAACTTGGCATAATGCTTTGTGCCGTGAATCTTCTCAATAGCATTTACATTCTCGAGTAGCTTTCTTATCTCATCCTCGGCCTCTTCTACAGTTCTGATTGTTGTTGTAACCTCTCCAATCACAAGAGGTTCTAAACAGAGTATATCAACTTCTCTCGGCTTATCGGCGAAGACAGTAGCTCTTGTCTTGATCTCACACTTAAATCCTCTCTCTTCAAGCCATCTAGAGAGCCATACGGATGTATAGTCCTCTAGAGTAGCCCCAACAGCAGATTTCAACTCATTGACAGCATTCATCAAATACTTAACGTTGTTTTCAAGTGTTGATAACCTTCTATCGATCTGCTCAAACCTATTATCGATAGCCTTGAACCTTCTATCGATCTGCTTAAATCTTCTATCGATCTGATTGAAACGATCGTCAATTTTATTGAAACGATCATCTATTTGCTTGAACCTTCTATCGATCTGCTTAAATCTTCTATCGATCTGATTGAAACGATCGTCAATTTTATTGAAACGATCATCTATTTGCTTGAAACGATCGTCAAAGATCTTGAAACCTTCTCTAATATAGTCTGCCATTACCTTGATAGCCTCGGCTAAGATCTTTAGATCTTCGCTTCTAGTCTCCGCTAGAGCCCTTCTAACAGCCCTTTCAACAGTTTCTTCAAGTATTTTCAGATCTACTGACATGTAGCCTCATCATTATAATACATTCAAACAAAAATATTTATATATAGCGGGCCAATATATAGATCTCCCTCTAATCGAAACACCATAGATGCGTCTATTATGTTAAGCGATATCGATAAACGCGATCATAGATCTGTCTCACATTACATCTGAAGGTCTCCTCATTTAATATAGGGATCTTATTTATCGTCTCTCCATACTCTTGATCTCATTTGAGCGAGCTCTATAGCCTCTGAGGATAATGAGCTAACTCTTTCAATGCTATTATGGATAAACCTGAGCCCAGAACCATAAAGCTTCTAAACAAATGCAGATTGATCCTTAGCTATGCTATAAACAAGATCCTAAGCCTAAATCTAAAAACTATCAGGAAGGTGCACAGAGAACTCTACAGAGAGCTCAGAGCTGATTTGGATCGCCCTCTAGAGAAGCACTTGCAGGTGCAAGGGCTTTTAGGAGGAACCCTTATAGAGGTAAGAGGTCGAGGGTTAAAAATCCTGGTATGGTGCGATATCCAGAAAAGGGATATATAAATCAAAACGGTTGTGCGGAGATCATATGCGGGATCAAACTCAAGATCAATAAGACGGGTAGGATGTATGACCGGTATAAAAACAGAGAAACAAGGCTCGCCTATAAAGAGGGAAAGATTATCCTATAGATATAAAAGAAGATCCATAGACCTAAGTCTTGTCAACCTAGAAACGTTATAGTGATCGATATCAATAAGAAGAAAATAGCGTATTAGGATGACAGGATAAAAATTGAGATGAAAGCCTACCAATAGGGTTTAGGATTTAGAGTTGAAAATCCACGGAGATCCTGTGGAGGTTCACGAGAGGATCTAAGAGAGTTAGTATCTATATGGGTATGGGGATCCCCAGCTAGGTTAAGACCACAGCCAGCAGACTCGGCAACATTGTTGACAACGCTATGACCCCTCCCCACTCTGGAAAGGCAGAGCTCTTAGTTGTAAAATCCCTGTATGATCAAACATGATCAAATTTGAAATATAATAGATCCAGTGTATCCTCTAGATAGGATCGCTAGGATATAAACTTCGATAAAGCTTAAGAGTGTATGCAATGAATAGACCTAACTGGAGGATCTTCTGCGGAGTAGAGCAAATATGGAGAGAGCTATAGCGGCTAGGAATATAGGTGCTAGGGGGATGTGAAGGATAACCGGGTAATAAGGGGCCCATTGATGCGGTAGGTGCCACACAAGTAACCAGTATAGAAGATCTTCTATAGCCCCTCCAAGCATGGCCATGGAAATGGCCCTAAGAACCCCTTGATCTAGAAATGGGGATATAAGGATCATTGACATGCCGACTATATAGAATAGCCTGGAGGAGACTATATATGAGAAGGGTGGCTCGTAATAGCCTAGCGACACATGTGAGGAAGCCTCGATGATAGCCAGGCCTGTGGATACCAAGATCAGCCTCAAAGCCCATGGGGACTTCATAGTGTTTAGCCATATTATTTAACCCAGAGATATTTATTTTAACACTTACCCCCTCACTGCCCCCCAAATGACAGATGTAAACCCGAATAGATGGGGGGAACCAATGAACCGCCCCGAAGGGAACCCTCGCCCTTCAGGGCGGGGAGGAGGTCAGCTGCAGATCTTTTGATGATTATCATATCTTCTAAGAGGTAAGAGGATCCCCATCTATGGTGCTGGGCTCTGCTGATCTAGCTTTTCACATTACTAGCTTCCATCTTTTCTCCGTTGCATCATAGATCAGGTTTGCAGATTCCTTCAGCCTTTCGAATAGCTCTAGTTCTTTCCTATCGCTCATAACAATTCTTATTGCCTCTTCGCTATCACCCCTTATCCTTGAGATCTTAGATGTGAAGCCCTCCCAGAAATCCTTGTCAATAGCTATCCTCTCCCTCTCTGTGTTAATTATAATAGCTCCTTCTCTTTCAAGTTTCTGGAAGAACTTATCCCTATTCTTTATCTTACCATAGATCGATGATTCGTAGAACACCTTCTGCTGCTTCAGAATCTCTATAGCAGTTGCCTTTCTAGCCTGCTGGGCCTGTCTCTCCATCGGAGTCTCCCTCTCGCCTGCCCTCTCCATCTCCTGGAGTTTGCCCTCTATTTCTTGGATCTTTGATTTGATCTCCTCAAAATCCTCATAGAGAGAAGCTATCTTGGAGGCCAGCTCCTCAATCTTAGAGGTATAGGCGTTGAGAATATCAGAGAGCTTTCTCTCAGATCTAGATGTATATTTAGCAACAAGATCCTCTATATATCTCCCCAGATCCAGACCCTGAGAAGATAGGGCAGAGACTATGAGACGTAAAAGATATTCATAAGGATCCTTATAACCCTCTCTAGAAGCCCTCTCCAAAATAGCTTTATACAAATCCTCGGGGATATTCAGTATAATCTGAGGCAAGAACCTCTCCAAAGAGAGATACGCAAGGAAGTATATAACAAGCCTTAACTAAAGCGTTTCTCCATCCTGGGTTCTACAGCAATACCCCAACCTCCTCACTAAAATCCCCTTTAGACTAAAGATCTCGGGAATCAGAGATCTCGAGAGGATTATATAGCTAGAATTTATAATCATTTCTACAGTCATCAAACTATTTCAGTCCTTTAAACGCTAGAAATATCCAGCATCCTCGCCCTTCAAGGCACGCTATCAGCTATAGCAATTTTTGAAGATCTCGAATGTTATGGGATCAATATATCCCTAAAGATCATCGATATAATCTGAGAAAAATCATGTGATTATCATATAAAAACTGCATCTTATAACTGAAAGTCTCGCTTTTCAAGGCAGGAGTAGTCGTTGCCAACCTCCTCCCCGCCCTTCATGATAGGCTGTATCCTTTTTCATGGTAGTGGGGATGCTTTTATATTTGTTCTCCTGCTTAAGCTTATGAGAATCAGTTCATAGTTGTTTTGATGATGAGGTGATATCTCTGCCAGATCTTGGGAGACCTCGAGATGCTATGATGCCCAGAGCACCCGAGACCGAGGCTCTAGATGAGGGCACCGTGCCGCTGGACTCGACTGCCCTTCCGAGAAGCCTCCTAGGGCATATAGCCCGGGAGGTGGAGTGGGGGGAAGCCCCCGATGCCACAGGATCAAAACCCGTGGATCAAGAAACAAAGCAACACAAACAAATTAATACCAGCGACAATCAACAACTATCGGGGGACAAGCGGTTCCCCACCTGCCAGAGTAGGAAAATTTGGAGCTACATGTTCCTGCTGAAGATCTAGCTCTGGCCGGGTCTCAAGCACATTACAATTGAAAGCCTCGCCATTTATGGCGGGGATGGGGATTTACAAGCCTTCTAGGGTTTAATCTTTGGAGCCCGGGATGATGGGCTCCTGGGGGAGTTCTGGCCACCCCGACTGCCCCCCCCCCAGATGACAGATGTAAACCCGAATGGATGAGGGGAACCTATGATCCGTCTGAAAGGAATGACGATCAAGATGATGACCTGAAGGCGGGAGAGGAGGTCAGCTCTCCATATAGGGATATGATTTCAATCTATTGAGAACCTGCGATGGAATAGATATGCCTAATAATAGGCAAGTCTATCTATGAGCTGAGAGGTAGAGTTGAAGGGGATATTATGGTTAAAACATATTAGTCTAGCCATATCAAATGAGTATGATGGGTTGACCAGAGTAGTTAAATTGAGATCTGAGAAAGGACGTGTTAAAGCCCTTAGAGCCGTTAGACCTTAGGGAAGGAGAGGAAATTCTAGTAGAGATTAAAGAGGATACTATAAGAATATGCCAGACGTATCCGTAAACTCAGCAACACAAGAGAGGAGGAGCCCTCCGAGGCCTTGTCCAATGAAAGGGAAGGATTTTGACCTTAGCTGCAGGTTGAGGATTATCATCGACACTTCGGTATATATCGATTTATTTTCAGAAAGAAACGAAAAGAGGGTGCAGCTTGCAGAAAAGCTGTTTAACTATATAAAATCCAAGGGGAATAGTGTCAGACTATATGGGCCAAGATTACTCCTTATCGAGCTTGCCGGTGTGCCCATCAGATATACTCTTCCAAGGGCGGTTAGTAATATTATTTGAAAAAGATGAAGATAGAGGTAGTTTTCCTAGATGATGTGGTTCGAGTTTCATTGAATTTGATGTGTTTTAACATCAAGCCCTCTTCCCTTGGCTTCATCGCATCGGGCAGGGCTTTCACTGCCCCATCACATTATCTGTATCTACCCACTTTGAGGAACCTCAATCCCAGCTATGAACCAGGGTCTTCGATGATGACGAAGCCATGGGTTGGGATCGCATTCAAGCAAGTTAGTACAGACTATGTGGTGGGGCGAAAGTTTCTATCTCCCCTCTCTCACCCACCGGGTATTTCACATATCTGTTGTATCTATATAGTAATACCTCCATAGTGTTGATTGGTGGGTGTGCTGCATCTAAGCTGTGTTAAAGCTATAGATTGTCTTTTAGAGCCTTTAGAGCCTGGGTGGATTGTTGAGTTCTATGGAGCCTGGGATCTTATCTATCTGCTTGCCCATAGATCTATAGCTTGTCTCTCTGCTATGGATGATGTTTATGTATATATTAACCAGCTATTCGGAGGTCTTGATCCTTTTTTGTTGAGGAGACTTACAAAGATCTTGGGCGGGGATCTCTCGAGGATATACTTCTCTAGGGGGTTAAAGCTAGAGGATCTCGAGAGCTTTTCACAGAATTACTCCTTAGAGGGCTATCTAATAGTTATAGATCCCTATCTTCACTCTAACCCAAATTCCACGGGCTTCGAGATCTATACGAAGATCACTTCGTGGATCAGAAGAATGGGTATTTCGAAAAACATAGTTGTTTTTAACAGGGTGACAAGATACGGCTCCCAAAAGCCTGAGGGAGGGAGTTTCCACCACCATAGTGTTCACATAATGATGAGGATCTCAAGGAGGAGGTTTGGAATATATGGTGAGCTAATTAAACACCCAGCTAGGCCGAATGCGAGGGCTGCGTTCACAATCGAGGATCTCTATGGGGGTGGGGGAAGATGGGTAGGACGGCGCCATCTCTTAGAATGGGCGTTGAGGGCGAGCTAGATAGGCTTAGAAAGATCTTCTCCTCAATAGAGGATCCAGAGCTTAGAGAGGCCGCCCTAGAAAGCCTTGAAAGCGCTGTGAAGCTATACAATGCCTTTCAGAGATCTCCATCGTCAGATCCCTTGGAGGTGATTCTCTTCTCCTTAATTGTGGAACTATATAGGAGGCTTAGAAAGAGTTGTGGGCGCTAGACGCGTCTCTAGAAAGAGGCAGGATCTTACTTAGGATGCTTAGAGGAGATGGTAGAGGACTTGAAAATATATATGTAGATGCTAGATATAGAGGCTATATAGATCCCAAGATAGATGCTGAGAAACTCTTATCAAAGATCGAGGAGCACCCATCTATAGAGAAAGCCTGGATAGAGGAGTGGCTCCAACCACCTTATTATAGATCATGGAGGAAGATTATAGCCTTTGAAGTAAGAGATCCGAGGAAAATCAACGAGATCCACTCTAGAGTTGAGATTCTCGGGCTAGGCGTTAGGGTTAACACTTATCCAGGACTTGTTCAGTCAACACTACACAGACTCGGAATACCTGTTCTCACCAGACTTAGAGGAGATCTAGGCGTTGATGAGGATATGAAAGATCCTCTCTATCAGCCACCACCTATTAAATGGGCTTGGGTGAGACTCTTGGCATGGTATGGAGAGGCCCTTTCAAGGAAGTCTAGGGTAGTTGGTTTCGAGATAGAATCTCCCGAGGGCGTCTCGAGAGGATCTATTGATAAGCTATTCGAAGCCGTAGAGGATCTAAACCCCCATATGATCCTATATAGGGGGCCCTTCGAAGAAATCATAGATAGAATCGCTAGATCCAAGGGATCTATTTTCGTACATATGAAAGGAGTTCCCATAGGCGTCTATGGCCTGTTAGAGTGGTGTAGAATAAGCTATACAATCCCAAGGATCGCAGGGAGATACTCGATAGGAAGGGTATTAACGTCCATCGAAGCTTTGAGAGCCTTTGAGAAGAGATATCTAGTCCCTCACAGACCCGCCGGATATGCGGAGACTATGAGAAGGGTTGAGTCTCTACCACTATTCGATAGGGGAGGCTATGTTATGAAGCCAGAGCCTGGGATCTACTTCGGGGTTGTACAAATTGATTTCTCATCACTTTATCCCTCGATAATATCTAGATATAACATCTCACCCGAAACAGTTAACGATCCCAGCTGCTCTAACTACATAGAGGTGCCTGAGGCGATGCATCGGATCTGTATGGAGAGGAGAGGTCTCGTAGCTGAGGTTATGGAAGATCTAGTAGCGAGAAGGCAGGAGATTAAAAGGGCCTTAGACGGTGTCAACCCCCATCTCAGGAGGATCTTGGATGAGAGACAGGAGGCTATAAAGTGGATCCTTGTAGCATCCTTCGGATATCTAGGATATAGAAATGCCAGGTTTGGAAGAATAGATAGCTATGAGTGTGTCACAGCATATGCTAGGGAGATTGCGTGGAGGGCTATGGATATTGTGAGGAGTATGGGATATAAAGTGATCCACTATATAGTTGACTCGGCATTCATAGAAACAGGGAGGGTAGATAGGGTAGAGGCTGAAGATATAGCGAGAATTATCGAAAGGGCTACAGGGTTTAGGGCTAGGGTAGAGGCTATATATAGGTGGCTCATAATCCCACCAACTGCTAGGGGTGGCGGAGCCTCTAACAGATATATAGGCAAGCTCCTAGACGGCTCCACAAAGATCAAAGGTATAGAGCCTATTAGAAGGGACACCCCTCCAATAGTGAAGAAAGCATGGATCAAGGCTATAGAAGCACTATCAAAGGCAGATACGGAGAAAGAGCTGAGAGAAAGAGCCATAGAAGCTCTAGAAGAGTTCAAAACCGTCGAGAAAACCATACTAAGCGGATCAGCACCCCTAGAAGAGCTAGTAATCACCAGAACAAAGGAAGAGGAGATTACCCAGGTGATCAGGCACAGGAGATTCTATCCAGCCACGTCCAAGAGAGGATATAGCCCGAGATATTATCTAAAAAGGCTGGAAAGCCTTAAAAAACTCTTACTATATATTACACAGCCCATCTAACAGAGGCTGCCGACCTGGAGGCGAAGGGTATATTGAACTGCTACTTTTACTCCATATTTATGGTTTTCCCGATCCCAGAAGGCCTTTTAAACATTACACTAGCGGAGTTCTGCTGCGTGTCACACAGAAATGTTGAGAGGATCGAGAAGTAGATGTGGGTATGTCGTGGAGACCCAAGAAGCAATGAACCAGAGGAAGCTATGAGGGTAGAGCTGTGGGCCGGGGTCACCCCGAGCGGGTGAAGCCAGCGATATGGATCCCGATGAAATGGGATCCCAAGGGCTTTGAAGCCAAGGAAAGAGAGCTTGGCAAAAACCAAGCCCAATGAAACCCGAACCCCATTAGGAGGTTAGATATATTAGCTTTGCAGTGTATCTATTTAGGCGGCTATGTGGAGTAGCATTTATAGAGATTTTGAGAGGCTCTGGATATGGGAGAGGCTCAGTAATAGGCTTGGCTGGTATCTAGGGGTTTCTATTAATAGATATCCAGCTAAATATAATATCGCCAATAGAGTTGCAGTGCCTGCCAATAGCTTTGATGAGATAGGCTCTATTGAGGAGGGGCTTTCGATATATGAGAGGGCTACAGAGGATTTTCTAAGGCTTTGGAGGGATGTTAGATATGGAGGCGAGGATATAACTAGGCTTGAGAGACCTAGATATAGCTTGTTAGACCTCGCCAGGAGCCTTGTTAGGGCTATTGTTAAGAAATGTGTTTTTTGCAGGTGGAGATGTGGTGTTGACAGAGCTAAAGGTGATAGGCTAGGGGCATGTATGCTCACCACAGAGAGCAGAGTTGGCTCCTACTTCCACCACTTCGGTGAGGAGCTTGTCTTTAGAGGTACACACGGCTCTGGAACAATATTCTTCACTTCATGCAACATGAGGTGTCTCTTCTGTCAGAACAGCGATATCTCTAGAGATAGATTCAACGGTGTTCCCTACACCCCAAGAGAGCTTGCCCAAATAGCCTTCCTCCTCAGGATCGAGGGCTGCCACAATATAAACTGGGTTGGTGGGGAGCCAACTGTGCATCTCCACTCCATAGTAGAGGCTATGTGGTATCTAGCGAATGAGGGTTTCAAGCTAATGCCTAGAGACGGGGAGCTTGAGAAGCTCCTCCTAACAAAGGCAGACAGCTATATACCATATCCCATGGACAAGAGGTTCGGATCATATAAGGGTCTCTTCAACGTCCCAATGCTGTTTAACACAAACATGTTCCTCTCAAGGGAATCCATGATCCTTTTAAGACCCCTCATAGATATATGGCTACCTGACTTCAAATTCGGTCCAGGGAGATGCGCTATAAGGCTATCCAGAACCCCGTGGTACTATGAGACGGTTGCTAACAACATCAAAACACTCTATGAATGGGGCGAGGAAATGGTTATAAGACATCTCGTGATGCCAAACCATGTCGAGTGCTGCACAAAATCAGTTCTAGAGTGGATTGCTAAGAATATACCGGGCACCCCAGTAAACGTTATGGATCAATATAGGCCTGAGGCATACGCAGATCCAAGTTCGCCCAGCTTCAGCCCGGACGCATTCGACATAGCTAGAAGACCAACGAGAGAGGAGATATTAAGAGCATGGAGATATGCAGAAGAGCTCGGACTAAACTACAGAGAAATAACGTTTGAGAAGAAGCTATCGATAAGATCTGTAGAGGGTTTACTAGAAACACTTATAGAACACTAAGCCCCAAGCCGTTTCTCCGTAGATGGTGGTTCATCGCCTTTTATATTCATTGATTCCATGGCTCTCTATTATCTACTTCTCAACGGTCTCCCCGAGCCCCCTCACCGCAGAGGCTCCCCACCAGTCGCCTGGTGGCTCATAGCCCTACGGGTCTCGGAAACTCGGGGTCATCGATAGGTATATATCTCTGGGGTTTATAAGCATCAGCATATCTCATAGCGTTAAGAGGTCTCAGAAATCAATGAATATGAGTGCTACAAATGATTATGAAGGCCGAAACAGCCCAATACATCCTTCTAGAGATAGCAGCCTGCCTGGCTTCTCCCCAGAGATTAGATATCCACACATATAATGACTAAGATTAATTTAGATTGTTGTTATATATAAAGCGTTTCTAGCGAATTTTACATATCTTGCAAGTAGTTCTTGTTTGGCAATGCTCAATGGTTAAAAGGCTCTCAATAAAACCCGGCTCAAGATGTGAGGATGAGCCTGATATATGTCACAACGGGTGGCATCCCGATATTAAGCCAGCTATAGAGGTAGATCCTGGAGAGGTGTTGAGGTTGAAACGAGAGATGCCTTCGATGGCCAGATATTAAATAAGCCAGGTGTTGATGATGTCTCCAACGCTGATCTCAATTTTGTACATCCACTCACGGGCCCAATCTATATAAGGAGTGCGAGGCCAGGGGATCTCTTGGTTGTCGAGGTTCTAGATATAGAGCCAGATGCCTTTGGATTCTCAGTTATAGTTCCTGGCTTCGGCTTTCTAAGAGATCTATTTCCCAAGCCATACAAAGTTAGGTGGAGCATTAGTGGGGGCTACGCTTCCTCACAGGATCTGCCTAATATAAGGATCCCTGGGGATCCGTTCTTCGGGGTCATGGGTGTTGCTCCATCCAGACCGCTTCTAGAGGCTATGAGGAAGAGGGAGGAGGATCTAAGGGCTAGGGGCGGCTTCGTCCTACCCCCAGACCCTAGGGGAGCTGTCCCCAAGAAAGAGCCAATAGCCACAGAGGGGCTGAGGACCATACCTCCGAGGGAGAACGGCGGGAATCTTGATGTGAGGCATTTCAGCCCAGGATCCAAGATATATTTCCCTGTATTTGTAGATGGAGCTCTATTCTCTTTAGGGGATGCTCACTTCGCCCAAGGAGATGGCGAGGTATGCGGTACAGCTGTAGAGATGAGGGCGAAGGCAAGGCTGAGGTTCTACGTAGTTAGAGAAGGTGCGAGGAAATATAATATAAATTCTCCTATCTTCAAACCCTCTGATAGCTCTTTGAGGAGATTCTCGTGGTCTAAAACACTCGCTATAACGGGCTTCGGGATTTTTAATGGGAGAAATGAGTCTGAGAATGCAACGCTATCAGCCAGACATGCTCTTCTAAACGTTATAAATATTCTCGAAAAGATCGGTTATTCGAGGGAGCAGGCATATATAATAGCAAGTGTAGCTATAGATCTCAGGCTAAGCCAGCTTGTTGATGTGCCTAACTTCACGGTAACAGCTTTCCTACCGCTAGATATATTCGTAGATCCGCCGAGGGAGCTTCTCGAACTAGTTCTCTAACCTCTAACCTCTTCCCGCAATTCTAGCTTGCCTTCAATAGTTTTTATGAATAAGGAGCATTAATTCGGTGTGAAGGCTTTCCAATTTGTATTAATAAGATAGCTATATATTCTATCTACTTGGTAGGTGCTTGTATCGGATGAGCGAGGGGGAGGAGATCGAAGAGATTGCTGAGGAGGTTGAAGGGGAGGAGGTTGCTGGTGAGGCAGTTGCTGAGGAGGTTGAGTCTGAGGCTGAGGTATCTGATCTTCTTTTAAGCCTTGATCAGATTAACACGATGATCCAGGTGACGGAACTCTGGGACTCAATAGTCTCTGGAAAGATAGGTATAGACGAGGCTAGGAAGATGTTAGACAGGCTCTCAGGCTATGGCAGGAGACAGACTTTGGAGACAGAGGTGGAGGAGGAAGAAGCCGAAGAGGAGGAGGAAAAGCCTAAAAAAGTTAGATCTTCTAAACAGCCTGGTAAGAAGAAGTCCAAGGGATCTAAGGAGTAGAGCTTGAGGAGCGATGTGGTTGGAGATATGGAAGGTGATGTTTTCTCACTCCTACATCCAAGGCTTAGAAAAGCCATTCAGAAGCTTGGGTATATAAGGCCGACAAGGATCCAGAGGCTCGCCATACCAAAACTGCTTAATATAGATAGGAACGCCTTGATAATAGCCCCAACCGGTAGTGGTAAAACTGAAGCTGCCCTCTTCCCAATACTCTCTAGAATCCTTAGCGATGGCAGCGAGGATCCCAGAATACTGTACGTCACACCCCTCAGAGCCCTTAACAGAGATCTCATGGCAAGGCTGGAAACGCTTTTCGAGGAATTGGATCTAGGGTTAGGGGTTTGGCATGGAGACACGCCTAGAAGTGCTAAAAAGAAGATGATGGGGAAGCCTCCTACAATGGTTATAACTACACCAGAATCTCTTCAATATCTAATCGTGAATAGGGATCTTATCCCCAAGCTCTCAAATATCGATTATGTAGTCGTCGACGAAATCCACGAGCTATTGCCGAGCGAAAGAGGTTCCGAGCTTGTCGCGGCCCTAGAGAGACTCAGAAGATATGCGGGTTCCTTCATAAGAATAGGGATCTCTGGAACCGTTGGGAACCCATTGGAGGCCGCACGTTTCCTTGCAGGATCCCATGTTGGTGTTGAGATTATAATGGATAGATCTAGCAAGCCATATAGTACAAAGGTCTATAGCCCCCTCCCAATATATGTTTCTGAGCGGAGTGGAGATCTAGATCCCTTCTTCGAGGCCAGGATTTCGAAGATAGAGGAGATCCTTAGAGACTCCAGGGGATCCGCTATAATATTCACCAACACAAGGGATCAGGCTGAGAGGCTCGGGGCAGAGCTGAGGAGAAGAGGTCTTCTAGTCGGTGTTCACCACGGATCCCTCTCAAGAGATGCTAGGGAGGATATTGAGAGAAGCCTCAGGGAGGGGAGGATCCCGGCTATAGTGGCTACATCGAGCCTCGAGCTGGGGATAGATGTGGGGAGCGTCGAGATCGTTATCCAATATATGTCGCCTAGACAGGCTATGAAGATGCTCCAGAGAATGGGTAGGAGTGGGCATAGAGAGGATGCACCATCTATAGGCTATATAATTGCTAGCGAAAACATCTACGATATAGCTGAGAGCGCTGTTATAGCTAGGAGGGCATGCTCTCAGGAGCCCTATAAGGAGATCGAGAGACCCTCCCCTCGAGAGCTACCCCTAGATGTTCTTGCCCACCAGCTAGCAGGGTTAGTTCTTGAAAGAGAGCCGATCTCCGTGGAAGAGGTGGTTGAGATACTCTCGAAGGCCTATCCATTCAGAAGTCTCACACAACAGGTTGTTGAAAGGGTTGCTGAGTTCCTCTCCAACATAGGGGTTATAAGGATATCTGAGGAAAACAGCGTAAAGATCCTGTTAAGGGGTAGGAGGGCTAAGCAGTATTACTACCGGGCAACTATGATTGTTGATACCAAGAGCTACAGGGTTGTCGATATAGCCTCCAACAGATCTATAGGGGAGCTGGATGAGAGGTTTGTCGCCAAGGAGTTGTCTCCAGGAGCTATAATAGTCCTCGGAGGATCTCTCTGGAGGGTTTTAGAGGTCGAGGATGATCACATCTATGTTGAGGCTGTAGATAGTGCAGAGGGATCTGTGCCCAGATGGATTGGACAGCAGATCCCAGTTGATAGGAGGGTCGCTAGAGAGGTGTGTATGATGCTGAGAGCCCTATCCATGGATCCAGGGAAGACCGTGGATAGATACCCTGTTGACGCTGATGCTATGAAAAGGGTTTTGGAGGTCGTTGAGAGACATATATCTAGTGGCTATCCAATCCCAGGGGATGACCTAGTGTTGATAGAGAGTTGGAGAGACTCCGGTGTTAGCATCGCCATCATACATGCCTGTATAGGTTCTAAGGCGAGTGAGGCTCTAGGGTTATATATATCTAGCTATCTAGGCTCCTCAGCATCTTATAGAGCTACACCATATGGCGTTGTAGTGGCTATACAGGGTAATGTCGGAGCTAGGGATCTTGAGAAGATTCTATCCTCTTGGAGAGATCCTGGCGAGATAGAGGCGAGGGTTCTAGGGGCTGCAAGGGCTAGCGGAGCTTATAGATGGCACCTAGTAGCGGTTGCGAAGAAGATGGGTGCTGTAGATAGGGATTACCCCTTCGAGGAGGCTTTGAAACATACAAGGCTCTTCGAAGACACGATTGTGGGTGAGGAAGCTTTAAGAGACATGCTCTATGAGGAGCTTGATCTAGATGGGCTGAGAGATCTTCTATTAAGGGTTAAGGATGGGAGGGCTAGGATTATTGCTCTAGATCTGAGGGAGCCAACACCGCTTGGAGGTGAGCTCTATAAGGGTATATCGGGCTTTGAAAGGGTTAGAAGCCAGTCTATACCTAGGAGCTTACTTGCAGAGCTTGTGAGGAGGAGGCTTGAGGAGAAAGATGCATTGCTAGTATGCATTATGTGTGGCTATACATATACGTCAAAGGTAAAGGATCTGCCCCAGAAGATCGAATGCCCAGCATGCGGATCTGTGTTCGTCGGTGTGAACAAATATGGCTATCCATCTGCGAGAGAGCTTATCAGAAGGGTTGCTAAGAATCCAGAGATCCTAAGAGATCCAAAGGCTTTGAGAGATGATGAGAAGGAGGCTCTCTCAATGCTTGTAGGGACAGCTAACCTTGTTGCCAGCTATGGTAGAAAGGCTGTGCTTGTCCTCATGGGAAGAGGGGTTGGGCCGGAGAGCGCAGCTAGCATTATAGCTTCTTCACAGGATGACGAGGATCTCTATATAAAGATCTTGGAAAGAGAGAAAAAATACATGTCCACAAAAAAATATTGGGATTAACCCGATCAGATCTATAGCATTTAGAATAATATGGATCTTCGGATATCCATGAAAATGGATAGCCGCTTCATGCCTATGGTGATACCCATGTTAGGTTTTCGAGGAACCTAAGTCTCTTAGGTATTGGTGGGTGTGTTGCTAGGATCTCCTCTATTGGTGAATACTCAGACCTCATGATCCTCTCGATATCGGCTCTCGTTACCCTGTAGAAAGGCTCTGCAGCAGCGTCTATTAGTGCGTATATAAATAGAGCTCTCAGCTTGCTCTCCCCAACACTCTGATGAATCTCCGGGTTTCTTCTATAGAATATATGTATCTTTGCCAGTGCAGCCTGCATAGCACTCCTCCCAGCCGCTTTGGCTCCCTCGAGGTCTGCGTAGTATTCTCTCAGCCTGCTGAATGCTAGTATTAGTATCTGGAGCACGAATGACACTATCACAGCTGCTATTCCTACCAGCACCAATATAGCTGGGCTCGAGCCATTTCTCCTATTACTACCGCCTCCCCAAAGCCCTAGATGTACTAAGCTTACACCTAGATAGTATATCACAGATGGGAGTATCCCTAGGAAGAGCATTATAGCATTATCTCTGTGCTTGTGGTGCCCTATCTCATGCCCTATAACAGCCTCTAACTCCCTCTCATCTACGAGCCCTAGCATGCCCTCTGTAACCGCTACATACCTTCCAAGGAATATGTTTCCATATGCAAATGCGTTGGGGGGGCCTCTAACCCTCACAGCCTTAGGAGGCTTCACACCGAGTCTTGAGGCGACTCTATTCACTATCTCCTGGAGCCTTGGATCTGGTGTTGCTCCATAGAATAGGTTTATCATCAGCGGTGAGAGTATATATATGAATAGGTTTGCTATAATTACGAAGAGCATTATGGGGAGTATAAACCCGGTCACGATCCCCGGGTCGCTGAGGTTTATAGGAGCCCCTCTCCACGCTTGGATAGCATATACTATACCAAAGAGGGTTCCAGTAAATACTAGGATGATTAGAATTAGGGTGAGAACCATAGAGGTGTATAGGGAGAAAGCCCCTGAGAGTCTGCCAGCAACTTTAGGAGCTATTGTTGATGCTAGCATAAACATCACTATATATCCTAGAACCATTAGAGCCAACGCTATTGGGTCGAAGAAGAGGAACACCTGGTCTCACCTATATATTATACATATGTAAGCATAATAAGCTTTTCCATATGCATCTAATTCACAGAGTTTCGGAAAAGCTAAAAAGCCCCGATGAGTTATATAGAGATGGCCGGGGTAGCTCAGCTGGTAGAGCGCCGGGCTGTTAACCCGGTGGTCGGAGGTTCGAATCCTCCCCCCGGCGCCAGAGCAAGGATCCCTAACATAGCTGCTAGCCATTGTCCAACCTACCCATAATCTAAAGGTAGATATGTGAATAGTTCTTGGAATGAGAGATCAACATTATTATATGGGTAGTAAGCAAATACCTTCGATCATAGATCATCATTATTTAGCTTTTATATTGTTCAAGCTTACTAGCTCTTAATCTCTTAGCTCTACTGGTGATTAGATGACTAGCTGGCTCGATGTCCTGATTAGCGTGGTAGTAGCTATTCTCCAGATAGCTGTGGGAGTCGGGCTAGCCCTTTTTAGCGTGACACTATCTCTAAATCTTTTGAATAGACTTACAAGGGGACTGGATGAGATGGCCGAGCTGAGGAAGGGTAATGTCGCTGTTGGCGTCTACATAGCTGGAATACTTATTGCTGTCTCCAGTGTTATTGGTCAAGGCGCATCTGGAATCGCCAGATCTTTCCTAGGTGGCAAGGGAGCCCTCGAGGCTCTCATAGCTGGCTTGATACAGCTTTTCATAGGGTTGCCCCTAGCTATATTTGCAATCACATTGGCCCAGAATGCTGTATATAGATTTATGGTTGCAAGGCTAGCCGGCAAGGTTCAAGCACCGTCTATCGCTGAGGAGCTGAGTAGAGGTAATATTGCTATAGCCGCAATGCTCTTCGGAGCCTTCTTTGCAACGTCAACCGTTATAAGCCAGTCCATAGGATTCTTAGCACAGCCAATAGCGCAGGCCCTTGGGGTAGCGATAAGCAGCTAAAACACCCTAATAATAATTTCTATAATTACATTTCTTTGATGCCCATGGTGGCTAGCAAGGGGACTAGAGATCTGAAGGCTGAGATAAGGGCTAGGATTTGGAGGCTTCTTGAGGAGAGAGGTGTTTCGAAACCCCCCAAGCCCATCTACGGGAGAATACCCAACTTCGATGGTGCTGAGCTAGCGTGTGAGAGGGTCTCAGAGCTTCCTGAGTTCCGCAGAGCCTCTGTCATCAAGATCAACCCTGATTCTCCTCAGATGAGGTCTAGATATATAGCACTATTATTGGGTAAGATAGTGATAATGCCTACGCCGAGGCTTAGAGAAGGGTTCCTGATATTAGATCCAAGATCTATACCTAGGAACAGGATCTCTGAAGCGGCAACGATAAGGGGATCCTTTATATGGGGTTCTAAGATATCGATTAAGGAGATCCCAAAGGTAGATCTGCTGATAGTCGGCTCGGTAGCTGTGAATACAAAGGGAGCTAGGATTGGAAAGGGAGGGGGCTACGCTGATCTAGAATATAGCATATTGAGAGAGCTAGGGCTTGTAGATGAGGACACACCTGTTATAACAACAGTCCACGATCTACAGATCATAGACCAAGAGATACCCATGGAGAAGCACGACCTGCCGGTAGACATCATAGTAACCCCCATGAGGATAATAAGGATCGAGAGAGCATATAGAAAGCCAAAAGGAATATACTGGGATAGGATAGATAGGGAAAAATTAAAAGAAATTCCAATACTAGCTGAGATCCTCAGAGAAAGGACGGAACAAAAGAGGAAAACGTGATGCTGAAGATCTCTAGACTAAGAAATATAGGGAGCTCTTTAGCTTTCCTTAATATAAATGAAATATCCAGAGTATATAGTGTATATTATACTATTCTAGCTAAGCTTCTGGGCAATTTCCAAACTCTTAACAATTTAATTAGATGCTTAGATCGCTTATTCCTCGGCTATATTCCAACTCTACTAGCGCTTGATCTACAAGCCTTTATAGCAGAGATAACCTTCCTATTCACAGGATCGGTTGTCATAGTATTATAGCCGAATTAATATCGAGACTCCCTAAATAACATATGCCGTGACCCTCGTCACTTTTAATTGTTTTAGTCATGGCAGGTAGGAATCGCTAACATAGATCCTAAGGGCAGGGTTTTAAATGTGTCAAAGCAATCCTCTTAGCCGTTGTCTCTCTGATCCAGGGTGACGACCTCCTCTCAGCCTTAAATGAGGCTTTTAGCTGTGAAGGGATATAGCTTTTGACTAGCAATGGCCATTGAGATTTGGGTTATAGAGCCCAAACCGGTGTTGATATTGCATATGTTATTAATAGGTTTATTGTTGAGTAGAGAGCTGTTACCCTGTAGATCTCTTTTGCCTTTAGCTTTGCACCTGTTTCTCTCTCTAGTATTCTGAAGGCTACATATAGTGCTGGTGCTCCCGCAGCTGTGTAGTTGCTTCCAAGCGTTCCTGACCATAGTAGGGACCATGCGAAGGGCCATGGGTTCTCGATCCCAGCGTCTTTTATGCTCTTCAGCATTACAAGTATATATGCGTCGTGCTCTAAGAATGCCACTATGGGTGCTGAGATCCAATATATTGCTGTATAGCCTATAAAGGCATTACTTAGAGTATTTGACAGCCATTCCGAGATAGGCTCTAAGCCTCCCCACTTCTCGAGAGAGCCGACTAGTATGAATAGTGATATATAGAATAGAATAGCGCTCCAATCTACCCCCCTCTCAACTGTTTCTCTAAATTCCGAGCGGTATAGCTTTTCAGCGATTATAGATCCTATTACAGCTACGGCCAGGGGGAAGATGCCTAGAGGTATCTCCCTTCCTAGATAAATGCTTATTTCTCTCCTAAGACTCATAAGAGCTATCGCCGCTGAGAACATAGCCATTGAGAGATAGAGATACCCCCTAGATGTCAATCCATTATCTAACCTCCGCTCAGCGTGCTGGGGTACCTTTATTGGTATAACTGGCACGAGGATCTTCGAAGATATATAGAGAGTGGCTAAAATAGATATCATTAATATCGGGAAGCTCGAGGGTTTCCCATGCATGTATATGAAATCAGTGAACTCAGCCCCAAACACACTGTGGAGAAGCTGTGGGGGCAGATCTCCTAGGAGGAGCGCTGTGCCCGTCGCATTGGCTGTTAGAGCCGCTAGAAGAGCTATTGGAATCGGGTTTACACTACATGCCCTTGCTATCGAAATAGCTATAGGGGTTATCAACATAACCACTAGCACGTTGTCAACCGCGGTGCTTATCAAGCCAGCTATGAAAGAGAGAATCAAAGCAATATCCCTAGAACTCCTCATAAACCTCGAGAAGTAGGAGACCACAAGCTCTGGAAAACCAGCTCTTGTAAGGTGAAACGATATAATCCACATACCGAGCAATATCGCAATGATATTCCAATCAACAAAAGAGCCGAAGGCCTCGCCAAGACCTACATAGCCTGCCAAGAGCAGCACTGCAACACCTAATAGCCCTGCTAGAGATTCCTCAACCCTTCTAGACACTATAAGAGCTATCGAAACAGCAAAAACCAGCCACACAACGATAAAGCCCTCCAAAGCCACCAAATCCACCCCAGCCCTCTATGATTAGACCCTAAAGACAATAAGGCTTCGCAGGAGAACCCACAGCCAGGAAACTATCATCATACACCCCTACCCGCTTGTCCCTCAATGATTGTTGATTATCTCTGATATTAATTTGTTTAGTGATGCCTTGCTTCTTGATCCACAAGGTTTCTAGCCCTGTGGCTATCGAGGGGCTTCCACCTCCCCCACAGAGTTTTGGATACCCCTGTGGTTTCATTGGTGGCTGTTGAGCCCGCGGAAAAGGGCTCCCATATATGCTTGAAACACCGAAGCCCTTCTGGGCATTGCCCTCATAAAGGGCTTCGGTCTCGGGTGCTCTGGGCATCATAGCATCCCGAGGTCTCTCTACGCCCAGATCTAGCGCAGATATCACCTCATCATCAAAATAATTATAGATTGGATTCTTATAAGTTTAGGCCCGGACAACAAAAGAATATAAAAGCATTCCCACTACCATAAAAAAGATACAGCCCACCTCTTAGCCAATCATGGATAATATATATTTTTTACAATTGAAATCCTATCCTTTATAGTGGGGAGGAGGTCAGCTAGCACAATTCTTACTTCTCTCTATTTTAAAGGAATCTTCCAGCTGTAAAAATTTATATGCTGGTTGAAAGGATCTGTTTTAAATCTATGACAACTCCTTATATATCTCCTGTACTTTCGCTTAGCAATGGTATTGTGAAGGGTATTACTAGGGTTTAGGCTATAGTGATCGCTTTAATAGTGGTTATCGCAGCAATAGCTGGGATAATATCGATTCAGATGCTTAGTCCTGGAAGAGCTCCTCAACAGGCGATAACTACACAATTCCCAACACCTCTAACAACCCAGTAATCCTCGCCATTACCGACTCAGGCTACTACTCCTCTACAGCTTATAGAGCCGTCTGACCCCTAACTAGAGATAGCTATAGCAGGTAATAATAAGAATAAGGACATTTCAGCTTTAATAAAAAATCTTCTGTACGAAGATTGTTAAGAGCAAGTCTCTATATATTTTATTTAAAGGAAAGAAGGTCACTCCGCCCTGTGGATCATATGTTTAGAGAATGTAGCAACGCTATATGGAGACAATATTATATTAGAAAGTTAATCGATTCTGTTGCAGCTAAAAGCTCAGCCCTCTAGAGCGGGGAGAAGTTCAGATTCTATCTAAATAGCTGACCTCTACCCTATTCTAAAGACTTTTCAACAATAACTCTTCACCTATAACCGCTAGGATCTCCCCTAAGGAAATCGAGAATATTCCCTATGAAGGTCGCCTACAGATGTGATGTTTCATAATGTTTATGGTGGTTGATTTCGAGATTCTTATTATCATGCCATCGTAATTGTGATAGTCTTGCCTATCTCTCAGAGATCCCACCAAATATATGTTACCCTATCAACATATATTACCCAGATTATGGATCATAGATTTTGTTTATAGTCAATTATATTAGTTTAAACGCGGAGTATTATTCCTAATAACATGTCCCATGGATCTATTATGTAAAATATCCATATATTAGGCCATCGTAGATCTTTTAGAATCCCTCTAAGTTTTTATATATTTGATAAAGCTATTTCCCATGGCTATGCTGAAGATTGCTAGAAGCCATTTCGATGGGTTATCAAGGATCCTCATTTTGGAGAGTGATTCGATGAGACTATATATCATAGATCACTATGAGATCCTACCTAGCAAGCCTGGGAGGAAGCTATGCTCAGAGACGCTCGAGGTTGGCGAAGCCATACTCTGCTACCTAGAGCTAGGAGGATCGTGTAGAGCCCTTATCTTAATAGTTGGCGAAAGGGCTGAGGTTATAAGCCTTAGACTACTAACAGCGATAGACAGCGATCCAGCAGATGGTTCTCCCAAAGCTGCAAGAGAACATTGCATTAAAATGCTTCATAGTATTCGACAATACTTGCTTAAGAACTATCATCCCCGCTGATACTTACCCTAGAGAGGAGGAACGGCGAGTCATTATGCTGCCCGTAGACCTCCTCACCGCAGCAGTTCATCCCCAGTCGCCTGGGGGCCTCGACCCCATGGTTCTTGGAAACCTGCGGTTACTGCTATACTCATTACTCTGAGCCTTATATACATAGTCTCAGCATATCTCATAGCAACTAGGAGTGATTAAAAGCCATTAGAAGTAACAGAAAATATCAAGAAAAAGAAACAGCCTTTAATGTTTCTTAGGCTCCTCGCTCGAGATATTCTCTTACCCATCCAACTATATCCTCAATCTTGATTCTTATCTGTTCTCTAGTATCTCTGAATCTTATGGTCACAGTCCCATCTTCAAGTGTTCTGCCATCAACAGTGATCCCTAGGGGAACACCGATCTCGTCTGCCCTGGCATATCTCCTCCCAATGCTCCCGCTCTCATCATATAGCACATAAAACCCTGCTTTAACCAGGTCTTGATATATCTTTCTAGCTATTCTGATCATGTTTTCATCCTCGATGAGGGGGTATACACCAGCCGTTATTGGTGCTAATCTCGGGGGTATCTTCAGCACGACCCTCTCACCCTCCTCGCTATATGCCCTGTCGAGCACAACGTATACGAGTCTCTCAGCACCGAATGAGGGCTCCACAACATGTGGGTAGAATTTTTCGCCATGGATAATCTCTTCAATTTCTTCAACCTTGAATACCTCTTTACTTACCCTCACACCTCCTATCTCTATCTCGCTGCTTGAGAGATCTAGGCTATCTAGATCTATTTTTGAAAGGGCTCTGAAGATCTCTGGAGCCTTCTCACCATAGATCCTGAGGACAGCTTGTTTATCCACTCTAACTCTCCTTCTTCTAACCTGGACAGGCTTCTCATATCTCTTATAGACAGCTAGGTCTGCCCCGCTAAATAGAGCATGCCTACTCAGATCGAAGTCCGTTCTATTAGCATGTCCCGAAACCTCTATCCACCCCCATCTAGAGACCCTGACAAGCTGGTCGAAAACCTGGGATGCATAGTGAGCCCTTTCATGGGGTAGCTTCTCCTCGAAATATGTATCCGAAGGCGGGATTCCAAGGGATTCTATATATTCGGATGCAACAGCCATCCAATATGCATGCCACTCGTTCCCAACTATCTTCTCTCTGACAAGCTCCTCAATCCTATACTCAGATGGCTCATCCCTTCCATCATTTCTATCGCTCGCCGTGAGTATCCTGAGCCTCCTATCTCTAACCCTGTCTAGAAGGGGGCATGAGGGGTTTTTGGGGTCGAAGAAGAATTCTATCTCCATTATGGTGAACTCCCTAAGCCTTATCATCCCCTGTCTAGGGGAGATCTCATTTCTAGCAACCCTACCTATCTGGGCGATCCCAAGGGGTAGCCTCTCCCTCATAGCCTCATAAACCCTTTTAAAGGCTGTGAACATGCCCTGAGCAGCTTCAGGCCTTAGATAACCTATCGAATCCGCGTAGGGGCCTATAGTGGTTTTGAAGAGGAGGTTGAATAGTCTCACCTCTCCCAAAGGACCTCCGCAGTATGGACATCTAATATCTCTCTCCCTAATGATTCTCGTGAGATCCTCTGGCTTCATACCCTCCGTCTTAATAGATATAGAGGATTCTATAAGATGATCAGCTCTATATTTCCTTCCACACTTAGTACACTCAACAATAGGATCTGTAAAGCTCTCAACATGTCCTGAGGCCTCGAAAACCCTTGAAGGAGCTATGACAGGGGTCTCGATCTCAATAACATATTCCTGGTGCCTCTGGACAAAGACTCTTCTCCACTCCTCAACAATGTTCCTCTTAAGCAGAAAACCCAGAGGCCCTAGATCATATAGCCCTGAAACACCTCCGTAGATCTCATAGGAGGGCCAGAAAAACCCCCTTCTAACTGCCAGCTCAACTATCTTCTCATATCTGTCCTCTGCCATCTACTCCAGCCTATCACAGACTATAAAAACTCAAAAACTTATATCCATCATTCATTTCCGTCTCCAATTCCACAGTAGATCGTCGAATCCTGCATATCCAAATAGTTAGATCCAAAAGACAAGATCATATTATTAAATTATATAGTTATTGTATAGCTAGTGAAAAAAGATCAGGGAAAAGTATGGATATATATCCAGAGTTAGCCAAAATAGCATAGCTAAGCTCTCGATCTAGGGCTTAGTCTAAATATGTTTTGAAGTGATATATCTATATTATTACTGTGGGATACTATCTTGGGAATCACCTTTGAAAGTGGCCATCGTCACAGGGGCTTCCTCGGGGATTGGGAGGGATCTTGCGATTCTCCTTGCTAGAAACGGGTATTCAGTTATGCTAGCCTCTAGAAGGGTTGATGCGTTGGAAAGGGTTGCTGAGATGATCAGGAGTGCTGGAGGTTCTGCTGAGATCTTTAAGGTGGATCTCTCAAATGTTGGTGAGGCAGATAAGCTGGTGGTATCTGTTGTTGATAAGATGGGGAGACTCGATCTATTAGTTAATAATGCTGGCTATGGTGTTTATGGGCCTATAGATGAAGTCTCTACAGAAGAGATCCATAGGATCTTTGCCGTAAATGCTATATCACCAGCTATACTGATCAGCAGGGCTGCGGGGTATATGAAGAAGTTTGGAGGGGGATGTATTGTGAATATATCCAGCATGGCTATTTACACCCCCATCCCATGGCTATCACTCTACGACGCATCGAAAGCAGCTCTCAAAACTTTAACGGATACGCTTAGAGTGGAGCTGAAGCCATATGGGATAAGGGTTATAGGGGTTTATCCGGGCTATGTCGATACAGAGTTCCACAGGAATGTTGTGCTTACGGAGACATCTAGGAAGAGTGGGTGGATCTCTGGAGTCTCTAGATTTGCACCAATTATGAGGAGCGATCAGGTTGCTAGGGAGATTGTGAAGAGAATAATGGATCCAGAGTTTAACGGGGATATAGTGATAGGGTTTAACTATAAATTGTTAAAAGGGCTCTCACAACATCTCGGCTGGTTAGTTAATAAGGCTCTTGAGAGGATGTATATCGCTAACCTCGAGAGACTGGGGTTAATAAGGAGGAAGAGCTGACCCGCAGGATCCGCTGTTATTTAAAACACCAGCATCGTATATAGATCGATACATAGTAGAGATTCAAAGCTATATCTTGATACTATTATTAAAACCCTATACATCAATAATAGTGGTGCCTAGATTGATTGAGAGAAGGGTTTTTGGATGGACAGGAGAGAAGATCTCTCCCCTCATCCTTGGATCCTGGGAGTATGGAGCCCCATCGATAGCCTCTGAGGAGCAGGCTATGAGGATTATCAGAAAGGCTATCGAACTCGGGATAAACGCTATAGATACTGCTGAGAGCTATGGTGCTGGTTTATCGGAGAAAATTATTGGGAGAGCTATCAAGGGTTTTAGGAGGGACGAACTATTTATAATAACAAAGGTTTCATATGATCATCTGAGATATGATGATGTGATAAAGGCTGCCGAGGCTAGTCTAAAGAGGCTTGAGACAAGCTATATAGATCTCTATCTAATCCACTGGCCACACCACTATGTACCCCTCAGAGAGACTCTAAAGGCTATGGAGAGACTTTGGAGCGAGGGAAAGATAAGATATATAGGTGTTAGCAACTTCCCACTACCAATGCTCAGAGCTGCTAGAGAATATCTATCGAGAACAGATATAGCTACTAACCAGGTTCACTATAACATGCTATATAGGGAGGTTGAGAAAGAGCTCCTACCATATACGGTTCAGGAGAACATAGCACTTCAAGCCTACGATCCATTAGCCCTTGGATTCCTAATCGGTAGAAAGGAGATTAGGGAGGAGTATAGATGGTATAGACTTGCAAAACCCGAGGTTATAGAGGCAATACAGCCTCTGGTAAATGAGGTGAGGGCGATAGCAGCAGAGCTGGGTAAAACCCCGGCACAGGTTGTCCTCAACTGGCTATTAATCAAGGAGAACGTCTTTCCAGTATTCAATACAACTAAGGAAGAGCATCTAATAGATAACATAGGTAGTCTCGGCTGGAGGCTCTCGAAGGAACATCTAGATAGGATCGATAGGGTGTGGGTCTCAATAAAGCTAGAGAGTATATAGGGATTAGATGCTCATGAAGCTCTATATTTTTTATCTATCCTCGTCCTGATATTCCATATCTCCTCTCTACACTATTATGGGAATCAATCTCTCCCTTAGGGATGTGGAGAGTTCGTTAAGCAGCTTCCTCTCATATTATATCGCTTACCCTATGGCAATGGTGTTGAATACAAAAGGTTATCAGCATATACTCATGAACCTATATGAAACTCAGACGACAGGCAAACGATAGGAAGAAGAAAGATCTATATTAGATCTCTCATAGAATGGGATTTTCGACTGGAAATTAGTCTTTTTCCCTCGCTATGCTATAGTTGATGCTTATAGGAATTGATATTATTATTAAGTGGTTAGAATGGAGCCCGAGCTAGCTGGGGTTTTAGCTTTAGGAGTATCTATAACCTTTTTCGGTGGTCTTCTCTTCGTAAATGCAATCGAGTATGTAGGGTATAGGGCTAGGTGGACAGGATCTTTCACAGGCGCAGTTGTGTCTCCCCTCTTCACATCCATACCAGAGCTGTTGATGTTCCTAGTAGCACTCTATATCTATGGCGGTGTATCTGGAGAGAAGATAGGCATTGGTACTGTGTTGGGCCAACCCTTTATGGCTGCCACAATTATATTTCCAGTGATATTCCTAGTCGCTTTGATAGGATATATAGCTGGGAGGAGGGTTGATATGGTTTTAGAGGTTGAGAGGAATCTCGTGATCCCCTATATACTCTTTACATATACTCTTTACAGTTGTATATCCAATAGTGCTTCTCCCAATGGTGCCGAGTCTAGGTAGTAGTAAGTATGTGGCTGGCATGGTTCTCTTAGTACTATATTTTATATATACTTATATAATGTATAGATCTAGATCGCTTGCCATGCTAGAAGCCGAGGAAGCATATCTAGCCAGGATTTTGAGGGCTGATAGCGGGCTATTAAAGCTCTCACTTGCCTCTATACGGCTTCTAATAGCTGTTTTACTAATCATGATAGGATCTAAAATGCTTGTAGCAGGCGTTGACGAGGTCTCCAAGGCTCTAGAGGCTAGCCCAATAGCGTTAGCAATACTTATAACACCTCTCGCCGGAGTTCTGCCAGAGTCCATAACAGCTATTATATGAGCTTATAAGGGCTGTTTCGTAGTTAATGGCTAGGGGTTAGATTTATAAGTTTTGATTTTGTTTATTATAAAATGATGGTTGAAGTGAAAGTTTAGAAGCAAAGAGAGGTCTATGAATAAGTCTAGGATGAAATAGAGGGATAAGAAGTAGATGTGGATTGCAAAACCAGGAGATAAGATAGTTGTTAGTAGAACCGCTGTTACACCCTCAAAGAAGCTATCTAGAAGGGATTTCAAGGTGATAGAAGAGGATGTGAATATATATAGCAGGATGCTTGGAGATGTATTACCCCACGCATCTAGGAATATTATCGAGAGCTACTATAGGCTTAAGAATGAGAAGTATCGAGAGCTAAGGAGTATGTATCCCAATATTCCATCCCACTATATACATGGCCTATGCCAAGATGCTGTTGAAAGGGTATCCTCTCTAAGGAGGAACAAGGCTAGACAATACTCTAGAGAGATCTTCGATGAGTTGGTCAAGTATCTAGATCTGGGGAAAAGGGGTCTTAGGGGTAGAAGGATCAAGAAATATTTCTGGAGGAGATCTTGGGAAATAGCTCGGCACCAGGTTGATCTAGAGATGATGGAGGGCAAACTAGTGCCTAGGATCAATAGTGTTAACCTGTGGCTAGTTGACGATCATGTGTGGAAACCGGTAAACCCTACGAAGATCAATATAAATGGTGTTGAGAATATTTTCTTCACAAGTGTTGCCATCAATACCCATAGGGGTTGGGTGCACATAGATCTAGAGCACTCTAAGGAGTTCTATAAACTGCTTGCAAGAGGCTTTAAGCCTAATTCCCATACTAAGATCAAGCTTGATAGAAGGAATAGAAGGGTATTCTTCCACCTATCCCTTGAGAAGGAGGTCGAGATCTACAGGCCAGAGAACATTAAGCCTGTGATGTTAATGAGAACTCAGTAGCAACCCTCTACGAGGCATTCGCATTAATCCTCGAGACAGATCTTGCAAAGACAACACTGGGCTATAGCTATAGGAAGAAAAGCATTCAGAGGAGAAATGGATCCGATAGCAGGGAGACTAGAAAGGCTATGGAAAAGCTTGAGGAGGGGAAAAAGAAGAGGGACTATAGGATGAAGACAGCAAACATGATAGTAAGGGATGCCATGAGGACTAGGGGCGTTATAGTTATCGAGAGGATCTCAGGGGACAATATAAGGGTTATGATCGCTATGTATAGGAATAAACAATTAAGGCATAGGATATATCAGAGTGCATTGAAGGGAGAGTTAAACACTATAATAGATAAGGCTAGGGAATATGGTGTGCCGGTATTGATGGTTGATCCTTGGAACACATCTAAGATCTGCCCGATACACAATGCCCCGATAGAATATGGAGAGGATAGAATAGGGATATGTAGCAAAGGTGGTGAGAGATGGCATAGAGAGGTAGCAGCCTTGACAAATATCTATCTTAAAGCCCTCGAAGCCCTGTATGAGGGCCCTGCCCAGAAGAGCTTCGGGGTTCTAGGCATAGATGGGAGCCCCATGCCGCTGGGCTCGACAGCCACCAGTGAGCCCATAGAGATCTCAAGATCTCTATGGAGAAGGTGGAAATCCCTCGATGCCGCAGGGCTAAAAACCCTGTGGATCAAAAACACAGCAACACAAACAAATTAATACCAGTGACAATCAATGACCATCGGGGGACAAGCGGTTAGTCACGTCTCCCTGCCCTTATCAGCTTTTTCATCTTTAATGCGATGTTCCTGCACAGCTCCTCGTAAGATGATGCATAGGCTATATAGCCATGGGGAGAATATAATATCTCTATACACATGTCTATAGCGTCCGTTGATATGGCTCGCGATATCTTTCCAGCTAGCACCCCCATACCTTTGAACTCATATATAGCTATAGCCAGGATATCCCCCATATATTCTATATATCCTGCCGCACACTCAGCACCTCTAAACATAGCTACTCTGGAGACCCCTTCGCTGGTTAGGATTTCTCTGCACCTAGCCAGCCAGCTCATTGCGGGTTTGTCCAATATGCTATATACTGTTCCCCTTAAATTTGAAGCTAGTTGGCCTACATAATATTGGATCCTCTATCTTCAAACAGGAACTTCAGATCTTTAATATATATCTCGCTAGGTGTAGATATAATTAGTGGGTTTGAACGTATGCTAGAGATTAGAGTAGAAGATCCTAGCATCATATCTATAATCAATGATCTCAAAAGCCCCACTCTATTCTATGACAACTACTGTAGGCTGTGCTATCGATTCGCCAAAGCTATATGGAGACTTAGCAGGGGTAGGATAGCTGTTGTTGGTATGTACTCTAAACAAGCGATGTGGCTGAGATCTCTTATAGACCCAAAGATCTATTCATCGGTATCATGGTTCATGCTACCCGGAAAAGATGTTATATATGGTGGTAGATCCTCGATAGTGCCGATATTAAAGGAAATGCTCAGGGGACTGGTAAAGGGGGGAGACAACGATTTCAAAGACCCTGCCCCTACAACATGCTCCGAAATCCTGCCCTGCAGAGGTATAAAGGGATTTATATATAGAACTGTGCATATACTGATAAAATCCCAGAAAATCAAGATTATAGCCAGCACCTCCGCCACCTAGAGCAAGAGATCCTGGTTTCATCGCGGCTTTCCACTTGAATCATAAACTCTGCTGCCCTGCCTCTCCACTCTCCGACAGCCAATCTCCCTATAGCGTATAGCTATGGTGAACCCTCTTTAGCTTATCGATATATCTACCCTTGAGATGTTATCTGTGCCGGTATAGTTTATGAAGACCCATGAGACAGCCTTATACCCGGGTTCGAGATATATCAGCGAAGCACGTTCTCCCCTGGGAATGGGTTTCCCACACTTCTCAGATTGTCTGCCATGCTGCATATGCTAGCAGACCCCCATACAGGGGCTTTGCCAGGAGATCTGTAGAGGCCATATAGGAAGATATATGCTGTGAAATTTATGGAGACACCAATAAAAGGCTTTGAAACCGATTTGGGGAAGCTCCCATCATTAGAGATTACAAACCCCACCCAGCCATGCCATACAGAGGTTATGTTGATGATTGTAACAACGGCGTTTCTACCATCCCTCCCGATCTCTATATAGCCCTCATTAGCTATACACTTTCCGTCTCTTTGCTGCGCGAGACCCAGGATCTTATAAGTGGTTATATGTACATTAAACTGGGCAGTCTTGATCTTACCTGAAATCTCTAGCCTATCGCTCTACATGCTAGCAGCACTTGGGATCATGGATACAGCTATCATCAACAAGACGATCTTATATGACTACCTATTTAACAAGGAGCCTATCAACATAGAATTCCACAGAGATGAACAGGTGAAGAATATATATATTGTGTAAACAGGCGCTTCAAATGTTTATAAGCACATTTGATTAAGAAGCTATCTACAATATAGTCTAAACCAAGTTAACAGAAGGTAAGGGGGTTTTATTGAGCAGTAAATCCTACAACTGAAAGCCCTGTCCTTTAGGGTGGGATGAGGTTAGTAGTTCTCAGAGCTTATTATAAGGCTCCTTAAGCAAGTAATGGCGAGATCTAATTCATTTGTATTAATAATATAAGCCAACATAGATATGACCTTATCTATACAGCAGCATAGTGGAAAGGATCTCAATGCTCGCTCAATAGAGCTCTCAACGTATATTGGCTATAATAGGGTAGACATCTCCGGCAACCTAACATCTAGAAGGACTTTCGAGGATAGGGAGAGAAATATTATAACAGCTATCGTGATGTAGGTATGCCTGTTGAGGTTATTAGAAATATCTCGCTGGGCCTTACTATAGCAGGTTCCGCTTTTGCCCGTTTCAATAGCATTTTGAGGCCTTGCGGCGAGTGTTAGAAAGTCAGAGGAGTTCCCGGAGGGAATATATGGCCAGCCAATTATAGAGGAAGGCTTTAAATAGCCATTTTATTAGGTGCCGCCGCGGGGATTTGAACCCCGGACCTACCGGTGTCTGCCGAGGATCTCTTCAGCCGGTCGCTCTCCCAGCTGAGCTACGGCGGCACTCCTATCTAGAATCTCATATGTTGGAATATAAGTCTTCCAGCCCTAGATAAGGCTATATCCTCTATGCTGCTGACTGCTCTCCGCCCTTGTGGGGTAGGGCTCTTCCTCCTCTAGGCTCACATCACCTTTCTGAAGCCCCTCACGGAGGATGCATCACAGCTCCAGGCTTAGTCCTCGCCGCTGGCTCCAGGGAGGCTGGGGCTCATAGCCAGCTAAGCTTGTCCCAACTCAATTACACATGGCATCCTAGCTGAGCTTATAAACATCAATACCCCCGCCCTAAAAGGATGAGGCTTTAAGCTATGGTGAGGGAAAGGCTTGGGGGCGAACTATATGGGTGATAGAGAGGAGATGTTGGAAAGCCTATTAAAGATAATGGGGAATTCCTATTCGCCCTACTCGAGATTTAGGGTTGCCTCGGCGGTTATGTGTAGCGATGGGAGGATCTTCACAGGGGTTAATGTTGAGAACTCCTCATACGGGCTCTCCGTGTGCGCGGAAAGAGTAGCTATATTCAAGGCTGTCTCGGAAGGCTGTAGAGAGATTACTAAGGTATATGTTATGTCTGACTACAGCGAGCCCATACCACCATGTGGTGCGTGTCTCCAGGTGATCTCCGAATTCTCTAGATCAGGCGATGTAGAGATTATAATGTACTCGCCGAAGGGAAGTAGCATTAAGAGGAAGCTATCAGAGTTATTGCCGTTGAGATTCAATAAAGATGTGTTAAGATATAAGGTGTAGCGATAAATTGATAAATAGATACAGCCCTAGTGAATCGATTTAGAATTTCTAGATGCCGTCTTAGGTGTCATTGCTTCTATCTAACATTCTCATCATAGCGTTCTAAAGACTGCTTATATTATAGTTTTTATCTAATTATACCCTGGGTATCTGTGATGGTTATAAAAAGATGGATTCTCTCGATATTGATTCTTATATATACATCGGGATCCTAAGTCCACATCTACAGGTTTGATAATGCTTTCTATGGCTTTGATGACCGTAATGCTCATTACAACTGGAAGCTTTGGGGCATTCTCTGGAAGTATTTCTCGGATCCGCATGAACTGTTAAAGCTACCTCTGACATCCTCCTATGAATCCTCCTTCATGGTGTTCTAGTATTCCTTTTGCTTTTATATTTTTTGTTCTCCAGCTTAGGCTTATGAGAGTCTAATCCATAATTGTTTTGATGTTGAGGTGATATCTCTGCTAGACCTGGGTGTGCAGAGACCTCGGGAAGCGAGAGGAGGCATAGAGAGGTAGTAGCATTGATAAATGTTTTATCTTATGGCCCGAGGCCCTTTATGAGGGCTCTGCCCAGAGGGGCTTCGGGTTCTTAAGCATAGATGGGAGCCCCTTTCCGCGGGCTCAACAGCCACAGGTGAGCTCATAGA
>Ga0080007_1095370_pt1 | contig 36273 bp, 32 predicted proteins | sample OctOCTMetagenome_FD_69210 | JGI IMG/M metagenome (GOLD analysis project Ga0080007, IMG submission 69210) | Hot spring and microbial mat streamer communities from Octopus Spring Streamers, Yellowstone National Park, USA - OCT_B (SPADES... | ecosystem: Environmental > Aquatic > Thermal springs >...
AGTAAATTTTTTACATAATTTACAACTTCTTCTAATTTTACTTTTGAAAATTCATCATTTATCTGAGGAAAATCAGTAAGAATTTTACCAACTCCAAAATCTAAATTTACTCTTTCGATTGCTTCTTTGCCATACATTACTACAAGTTCTGTCGAGCCTCCGCCAATATTAATTAAAAGCAAGGGTTCATTTAAATTGCATTTTCCAACAAGAGCCATTTCTAAATAAAAATTCTCTAAATCTTGATCAATAATATTAAAATAAAGACCAGTTCTTAAAAAGACTTCGTCAATAAAATTAACTTTAGTTTCTGGTGCTAATTTTCTAAAAATTCCTGTAGCATAAAGTCTTATAGGTGTATTCTTGTTCTCTTCTTTTACTTTCTTTAAAATTTCAAAAAGTTCTTTTTTGTTTTCTTGAGAAATTCCGTTTTTAGGATCAAAACCTTCTTTAAAATATAAACTTTTTTGAAGCACTAAACTCAGTTTCCCGTTAGAATATTTATAAACTTTAACTGTTGATGAGCCTATGTCTACTAAAATTATTTCCATTTTTATACTAGTTCTTTAATCAACGAACTCTTTCATCATTTCTAAAATTTCTTTCTTTATTTTATCTTTTTCTTTAAAACGAGATTCATAAGTGCTCCTAGAAAGAGAATAAAATTCTTCGAAGCTTTTGTCAAATTCTTCAAATGCTTTTTCTTTTTCTCCGGCCATTATTAGATTAACTGTTTTTGCTAAAAGCCTACTAAACCATTCTTGATATAAAATATCTTTTTCTTCTCTGAGCTTTTCTTTACTCATTTTCTTTGCTGATCTGATAATATTTCTTATTTCCTTTTCATATTTTGAGGCTTCTTTAAGATAATCTTCTTTAAAGTCCTTGCTTACCTCAATAACTTTTTCGTTTTCTATCAAAAAGAATCTTTTAAAGCTAGGTGAATAAGCGAAAGCAAGACCGTCAAAAAATGTAAATCTTGGATCTTGCCAAAAAACATAAAGCTTATTATTTTTAATGAAAAAGTTTATTGTTCCCAAAGTGGTTGAAATATCGATTTCCTGGAATTTTTTTATTAGTTTGACGTTACCATTTTTGTCAATTAAAAAAATATAAGGGGTAAAGCAGCAATGCATGCCTCCAGCAGGATCGTAGTTAATAACTAAGTATTTGTTTTCATTATACTCAAAAGCAAAAATGTTGTGAATAAGATAAACTTTTTCTAATTTAAAAACCATTTTGCCTTTACTGTAGATTTCAAAATAAGCATCACGAGAGTCAAATCTCTTTGAAGAATTTGGTAAAACTTTAATTTTTACGTTTTCTATTTCGTATTCTCTAAGAAAAGTCTCATCCCACAAAGAAAATCCATCATATATTATGAATCTAAAATTGATACCTTCGTTTATTTTATTTTTTTCTAAAGAAATACTTAGCCCCAAAAAAATAAAAAAAGTTAAGCCTAAAATAACTAAAAGGAAAACTTTTAGCTTACTAAAAGCATTTAACATCCTCCCTTAAATTACATGAACGATTTTTTTCCAGATTTTTTTGCCACTAAAGGTTGTTTTTCTTAAGGTTTTAAATTTAACTCTTCCTGCTTTGAGTGCATATAAAGTATCATCTCTTCCTCTGGCCACATTTTTACCAGGTAAAAATTTTGTGCCTCTTTGGCGAACAATTACCATACCAGGAAAAACAATCTCGCCATCATGTACTTTCACTCCTAGATACTTTGGATTAGAATCTCTTCCTGTGTTAACTGATCGTCCTGCTTTTTTTGTTGCCATTTTTTAAAATTGCTTCTTAATTATCTTAATTATACCACATTACTTTATTTGAGATATCTTTTTCTAAATTCCTCTCCAATAACAGGCTTTTTACCTATAATCACATTTTCTTTTATTCCTATAAGCTTATCTTCTCTACATTCTAAAGCAGACCTTACTAAGGCACGTGAGGTTTCTTGGAAAGAGGCTGCGGAGAGAAAGCTATAAGGCGTAGAAGCAACCTTTTTGATACCCATAAGAAGAAGAACGGCTTTTGCTGGTTTAAGACCATTTTTAACTAGCTCTCTATTTTTTTCAATAAACATATCTTTTTCAACTATTTCTCCAATAACAAAATCTGAATCTCCAGGATCTATAACTCTTACTCGAGAAAACATTTTTCTTATGACAAGCTCAATATATTTTTCATGGATATCAGCTCCCTGATTGCTATAAACACTTCTTACCTCATTTAAAATGTACTTGAAAGCAGCGATTTTACCTTTAAGACGATAAATAGCTTTAGGATCAATAATACCTTCATTAAGAAGGTCTCCTTTTTCAACTATTTGTCCCTTTTTAACTAAAAGTCTAAATTTACTTGGAATCTTTAAGGAAATTTCTTTATTTCTTGCTCCTTTAATTTTCACTAAATTATATTTAGGAAATTCTCTGATCTCAACAATTTTTCCTTTGATAGGTGAAAGAACTGCTTCAGAACGAGGAGTAATAGCTTCAAAAAGTTCTTTTATTCTTGGAAGATCTTGAGTAATATCTTTTGCTGAAATAACACCTCCAGCATGGAAAGATCTTAAAACGAATTGAGTTAATCTTTCTCCAATAGAATGTGTAGCAATAAGACCAACAGCTTCTCCAAGTCTTACAGGTTGGTGTGTGCTAAGATCTAATCCATAACATTTTTGACAAACACCATAAAGAGTTTTACAAGTAAAAACAGACCTTACTTTAACTTGAGAAATAGAGATTTCTTTATCAATAATTCTAGAAAGTTCATAAGTGATATATTCTCCTTTTTTTACAATAACTTCTCCTTGAGAGTTTTTAACATCTTCCAAAACAGTTCGAGAGAAAAGGGCATCCCCAAAACTCACACCTCTTCTTTGAGCTTCTTCTCGAGTAATCTCAATACCTTCTTCGGTTCCGCAATCAACTTCTCTTACAATTAAATCGTCAAGAGCAGAGGCTAAAATTCTTGTAAGATATCCTGAGTGAGGTGTTTTTAAAGCTTTATCAGCTACACCTTTTCTAGCTCCGTGGGTAGAACTGAAATATTCTAAAGGAGTTAACCCTGTCTTATAAGAATGAGAAATAGCTAAGTCGATTGGTTCGTTAGTTGGTGTTTTAACCACACCTTTAAAAGCAACCATTTGTACTAACTGATCATAACTTCCTCTAGCTCCAGCATCTATCATAAGTCTAGCATTATTATTTATATAGATATTTTCTTTAATATCTTTTTCTATCTCTACTTTAGCTCTTACCCAAATTTCTTGAAGCTTTAAATTTTTTTCTTCTCGGCTTAAGAAACCGTTGTGATAAGCTTCTAAGACTTTACTATGTTCATCTAAAGCTTTCTCTAAGATTTCTTTAAGTTTTGGTGGTGATTCTAGATCGCTAATGCTTAAAGTAATACCAGCTTCAGTTACATACTTAAAACCTAATTCTTTAAGGTTATCTAATACTATACTTAATCTTTCTACACCGTAAATTTCTAAAATTCTAAGAAGAATAGGGTTAATAGTCTTTTTATTTATCGCTTCATTTACAAATGGAAAATCTGACGGTAAGTTTTGATTAAAAATTATTCTTCCTACTGTAGTTTCAATATTTTCTTCATTTTTTACCTTTCTTACTTTTATTTTTGCTTGAAGACTTATTATTTTATTTTCATAAGCCAAAATAGCATCTTTTTCATCATTAAAAACTTTACCTTCACCTTTTTGATTGGGAAGTTCTAAGGTTAAGTAGTAAAGACCAGCAATCATATCCTTATCAGGTCTAGCTTCAACCATTCCTGTACCAGGCCTTAAAACATTTAAGGCAGCATTCATAAGTTCTCTAGCTTCTCTTTGAGCTTCAGAAGAAAGTGGCAAAAAGCATCCCATTTGATCTCCATCAAAGTCAGCATTAAAACCAGAACAAACAAGAGGAGGAATTTTAATAGCTAAACCTTCTGTCAAAATAGGCTTAAAAGCTAAAAAGCTAAGTTTATGAAGAGTAGGTGGACGGTTTAAAAGAACATATTTGTCTTTTATTACTCTTTCTAAAGCAGCTACAGCTTCTGGGCTCATTGTTTCAATAAGATAATTGGCTCTTTTAGAAGTAGTAACAATTCCTTCCTTAAGAAGTTCATGGATGATAAATGGTTTAAAGATTTCTAAAGACATTTTTTTAGGTAAACCACACTCATTGATTCTTAGATTAGGATCAACAACAATAACTGATCTTCCAGAATAATCAACTCTTTTTCCTAAGAGATTTTGTCTAAATCTTCCTTCTTTACCTTTCAAAAAGTCTCCTAAAGATTTAAGAACTTTTCTTTGTCCAACAACAATTTTTTCTTTCTTCAAAGAAGCATCAAGTAAAGCATCAACAGCTTCTTGAAGCATTCTTTTTTCGTTTCTTAAAATTATTTCCGGTGCTTTAATCTCTATAAGTCTTTTAAGACGATTGTTTCTATTAATAATTCTTCGATAAAGATCATTAAGGTCAGAAGAAGCAATTTTTCCTTCTTTAAGTTGAACAATTGGTCTTATATCTGGAGGTACTACTGGTAAAATAGTCAAAATCATCCATTCTGGTCTTCTTCCGTGTTTGATAAAAGCATTAATAAACTTTAGTTTCAAAGAAAGAATTTTCTTTTCTTTAGAATCTGCTTTAGCTAATTTTTTAATAGTTTCTTCTCTTAATTTTTCCAAATCAATTTCTTCTAAAAACTTTCTAATAGGTTCTGCTCCCATATCTACCTCAAAAATACCGGGATATTTTTTAGAAAAGTAGAAATATTCGGCATCAGATAAAACTTTCTTTGGTTTCAAAGAGTTAAGTTCTTCTTTAATTTGTTTGTAAATTTCTTGTCTTTGCTTTTTTTCTTCCTTTGATTCTGCTTGAGCTAAAAATTCTTTATATTCTTTTTCTACTTCTTCTAAAAGCTTTTTCTTTTTTTCTTCATCAACACGAGTAATAATGTAAGCAGAATAATAAATAACTCTTTCTAAATCTTTCAAAGGTATGTCTAAAAATATTTTCAAGGGATAAGGATAAACTTTTAAGTACCAAATATGAGAAACAGGCGTTACTAAAGTAATATGCCCCATTCTTTCTTTTCTTACCGAAGAATGAGTCACTTCTACTCCGCATCTTTCACAAACAATACCCCTAACTTGAGGTTTTTTATATTTACCACAAGCGCACTCAAAATCTTTCATAGGACCAAAAATAACTTCAGAGAAAAGACCTTGTCTATCTGGCTTACCAGTTCGATAGTTAATCGTTTCTGGTTTTAAAACTTCACCATGACTCCAGCTTAAAATCTCTTCAGGAGAAGCTATCTTTAAAACCAAGCTTTCTATTTCTGAAGTTGGTTTTTTAATAATAGACATTTTTAATTAGCTGTTCCTTGAGGCTCAGTTTTTTGAACTTCGACTTTTTGATAAGTAGGAGGAATTTCTTCTGGTTTTTCTCGGTAACGAATTTCAATATTTAAACCTAAACCTCGAAGTTCATTAATAAGAACTAAAAAGACGTGAGGAAAAGAGGAATAAGAAATATCTTCTCCTTTAATAATACTTTGGTAGGCAATATTTCTTCCTTTAACATCATCAGATTTTATTGTTAAAACCTCATGTAAAATTTCAGTAGCACCGTGAGCTTCGATAGCCCACATTTCCATTTCACCAATTCTTTGACCTCCAAATCTTGATTTACCACCTGGAGGTTGTTGAGTAATAAGAGAATAAGGACCAATTGAACGAGCGTGAATTTTATCTTCAACCATGTGAACAAGTTTCATAATTGTCATATAACCAACTAAAACTTTTTGAGGGAATTTTTCTCCTGTAAGACCGTCATAAAGATCAACTTTACCATCTGGAGGTAATCCTGCTTTTTTAAGCTCTTCGGCTATTTCTTCAATTGTTACTCCAGAAAATGGAGGGACAACAGCATGATAACCTAAATTTTTAGCAGCAAGACCAAGGAGAGTTTCTAAAATTTGTCCTAAATTCATTCTGGAAATAACTCCTACAGGATTTAAAATAATATCGATTCTTCTTCCATCTTGTAAAAATGGCATATCTTCTTCTTTAGCGATTAAAGAAATAATTCCTTTATTTCCGTGTCTATTAGCTAACTTATCACCAACTTGAATTTTTCTAAGTTTAGCTATTTTTACAAAAATTCTTTTAATCACACCTATTTCAGAAATTTCTCCTTTGCTTCTTTCTAAAACTCTAACTCCTATTACCCTTCCAGATCTTCCTGGTTCGAGATAGAGAGAAGTATCTTTAACTTCTTGTACCTTTTCTCCAAAAATAGCTCTCAAAAGTTTTTCTTCTGGTGTAATTTCTTCAGTTTGTTTAGGTGTAATTTTACCAACTAAAATATCACCAGCTTTAACGTATGTTCCTATCCTTACTATTCCGTCAATATCTAAATTAGCTAATTTTTCTACAGGAGCTCCTGGAATATCATTAGTAGTCATTTCTGGACCAAGTTTTGTATCAACAACATCAGTAAAGAATTCTTCAATATAAACAGAGGTAAAAATATCATCCTTTAAAAGTCTTTCTGAAATAATAATAGCATCTTCAAAATTGTATCCTCTCCAAGGAAGAAAACCTACTAAAAGATTCTGACCTAAAGCTAAATGTCCATCTTTAATTCCTGGACCATCTGTTAAAACATCTCCTTTTTTAACCTTGTCTCCAGGTTTAACGATAGGTTTTAGGTTATAACATGTATATTTCGAAGTCATCTCAAATTTTTTAAGATGATAGGTCACTTTTTTTCCATCTTTTGTTTCAATAGTTATATGATCAGCATCAACGCTAGTTACAATACCATCAACATCAGAAATTATGATTCTTCCTGATTCAAGGGCAGCTTTCTTTTCTAGTCCTGTCATTACTAAAGGAATTTCTGGCTTTACCAAGGGCACAGCCTGTCTTTGCATATTTGTTCCCATCTGAAGTCTATTAGCATCATTATGATTGCCAAAAGGAATAAGTGAGGTTGAAAGAGAAAACATTTGGAACGGAGAAACATCAATTAAAGTAACCTCATTTTTATGAACTATAGTAGCTTCACCTTTTACTCTTGCTTCTACATATTCATCTAAAATATTTCCCTTCTCATCAATTCTTACATTTCTTGAAGCAATAACTTCATTAAGTTCTTGATCATAAGTAAGCCAAACAGTTTCATCGGTAACTTTTCCATTTTTTACTCTTAAATATGGAGTTTCTAAAAATCCTAAAGAGTTTCTTCGAGAATAAAGAGCTTTATTAAGTTTTATACCAACTCCTTGACCTTCATGAGGAGTTTGGATAGGACAAATTCTTCCATAATGAGAAGGATGAACGTCTCTTACTTCTAAAGAAGCTCTTTCTTTAGAAACTCCGCCTGGCCCTGAAGCTGTAATTACTCTTTTATTTTCTATTTCTGAAAGAGGTGAAGTTTGATCCAAAATTTGTGAAAGCCTTGAAGTATTAAAGAATTCTAAAATAGTGTTAGAAAACTTTCTTGGATGAATAATTTGAGATGGCGTAAGTTCTTCTAATTTGCTTACAGAGCTCATTTTATCTTGAATGTCTCTTTTAAGCCTTGAAAGTGCTATTCTTACCTGATTTTCTAAAAGCTCTCCTAAGTCTCTTATTCTTCTGTTGTATAAAGCATCAACGTCATCTCTCGCTGCTAAAGGGTCGTTTTCTAATCTTAAGATTTCTTTTACAACACTAAGAAGGTCATCTTTTTCTAAAACTAATGAATCTGAATTTCTATTAAGTCTTCTGTTAAGATGAAATCTTCCTACTCTTGAAAGGTTATATCTTTGAGGATTCAAAAATGTTGATTCAAAATAATAAAGGGCATTATCATAAGTATTTGGTTCAATAGGCTTCATTTTCCTATGAATTTCTAAAAGAGCTTCTTCTCTATTTTCTGTCTTATCTTTTTTCAAAGTAGTAGTTAAAATGGGATTTTCAGGATTTTCGTACTCTTTTAATAATTCGAAAATTTCTTCGTTAGTTTCAAAACCAAAAGCTTTTAAAAGTATAGAGAAAAGAAATTTCTTTCTTTTATCTACTCTTACCTGAAGCAAATTAGTGGCTTCAACTTGAAATTCAAGCCATGCCCCTTGTTGCGGAATTATTTTAGCTCCCCATCTTTTCTTTTCACCATAGAGAATAAAATCAAAATAAATACCAGGAGAGCGCAAAAGTTGATTAACAATAACTCTTTCATGACCATTAATAATAAAAGAACCTCTAGGAGTAAGTAAAGGAAGATCTCCAAAATAAATTTTTTGTGTTTTTTCCTCTTTGGTCAAAAGGTTAGTAAGTTTAAGAGTCACTCTAAGTGGAGCATCATAATTAACTCCATAATATTTTGCTTCTTCTTCAGTAATTCGTGGTTCTCCTATTTCCAAATCAACAAAATCAAGTTTTAATTCTTTTTCAGAATAATCAAAAATAGGGAAAAATTCTTTAAAGGCTCTTTTAATATCTTCCTTTAAAAATCTTTCAAAAGAATCACGAATATCAGACAAAAGGTGGGGCGGTTCTAAATAAGAGTATTTTGAAAAATTTTTAACGCGAAACATTAAAAAAGAGGTTTAGGTACCCTCCCTAAATTTAGTTTTATAAGTTTAATTTCTAATCATTTAAAACAAACACTATTTAATTTTACTACAAAAATTTTAAGCTTGTCAAGTTTTAGTTATTTAGCACTGCTATATAAAACTTTAATTTCTAAATCAGATAATGCTCGGCTATAAATTCTTATTTCATCTAAAACTCCCTTAAAATATGCATTACCACTTGCCTGCCAACCTAAATATCCAATATAAAGAGGATTAGGTGCTGGACCCATAGAATAAGGATAAGATGGTAAGCATTGACGAGTTAAAATTCCGTTTCGGTATATTTTTAGAAAAGAACCTTTTTTAAACGTACCAGCAACAAATTGCCATTCATTTAAAGAAAGTGGTGAACCTGCATAACAAGGAGAATATCTCCATTGAGTGTCATAAAGATGATAAATTTCTAATCCATAATTATAAGGGTTTTGGTCAAAAAGGTATCCTGGGGTTTGATGTCTAATGATATGTGTATCGCCGTTAAAAGCAGTAGGATATGTCCAAAAGATAATAGACACTTCTTCTCCATTGGTATCCAGACTATTTGAATCCGGTATCATTACATAATCATCTATCCCGTCAAAAATTAGTCCCCAGCCGCTTTTTCCTTTTACCCATCCTGAAGAAGAATTAAAGTTAAAGTTATACAAAGTACCGTTGTTGTTATAACCGCTAAGATCGTAAGTTACAGTTCCTGTACCTTCTTCAAAAGGAAGATAAAGAACTAGACCTGATTGTGGATTAGGGATCTTTAAGTCGCTGCCAATTTCATAAAGAAGAGGCTCTATGCCTCCATCATTTACCATCATTAAAGCAAAATTTTCTGACTCCATTCGAGCTGTTATTTTATATTTATTTCCTTTTTTTATATAAGCATAAAAATAATCACTATTATTTAATGGGTCGATAGGTAAAGAAGAAATTCCTAAAAGAAGGTTAGAAAAGTTAAGCGGAAGCCAACCTTGTCCGTTTATTTTTCTAAAGTCATTTGAATTAACGCATCTATAAGAAAAAGGAGGATAAAGAGGAGGGAGTTTTGAAAGGTAAGAAGAGCAGTTAGAACTGGTATCAGGCAAAGAAAGATAAATTATATTTTCTTCACCTAAAGAAACATCTGGATTTTGATTTATTAAAATCTGAATAGCTGAATTTAAAGCTTGAAGATCGTTTATTCTTTTTGAATCTCTGGCTCTTTTAATAACGTCTAAAGAATTAAAAGCAAAAAATAAAATAGCCGAGAGAATGCCTATTAAAAAAATGACTATCAAAATTTCAAAAATTGTAAATCCTTTTTTATTTGAACGTTCCATGTAAAATACCTAGAGCGAAAACTAATGAAATAAAAATTATCAAAGCCTTGTTAAATTTAAAGTATTTTTTTTCTTTGAGTTTTAAATAAATAAGAGTTAAAACAAGAAGGTTAAAACCTAAAAAGATTTCACTAATAATGCTAATTATTTTCACTAAAGAATCGGAAGAGATAAAAAGAAGAAAAAGGATAGAAAAAATTAAGATAAGGTTTGCTTTAGTTTGAGAAAAATTATAATCAAAAATAAGACCTCTTTTAAGATAAAAAGCTAAATCAACGAGCATAATATTAAAAGTAACTAAAATAAGGATAGCTAAAAATAAAGGAAGAGGCAAAAATGGTTTTAAAGATTCAAGAGATGTTTCGGAAACGTTAAGACCTAAAAAGCCTAAAACCGAAAGAGCATAAAAAAGATAAATTAAGCTTACTAATACAAGAGAAATTAAATTAACTTTAACAAATTTTTCTTTGTTTCTTCCAAGAACATCTAAAGCTAAAGGAACTGCTGATGTTCCTGAAAAGGCAAAAAGTAAAACTCCGTAAGGAAGAAAAAAATCTTTACTGCCTTGAAAAATTAAATAAAAATTTGAAAAATTAACTTGAAAAGCTAGCCAAAGAGAGATGAAAACAAAAAAGATAATGATGCTCAAACCTAAAAGAGTTTCAAATTTTGCAAAAATTTTAAGATTTCTGGAAATAAAGTAGATATTAAAAAGAGCAAAAATAAGTTTAGCTAAAAATGTATATTCTCCTAAAACTACCGACCAAAACCTTTCAAAAGCTAAAAGGTAAATTAAAAAAACTCCCAAGGTTCCAAAAAAATCAAAAACCCAAACAAGATGTTTTAAATCTTTATGAAGATAGATTCCGGCAAGCCCTGGAAGATTATGAGTTTCTTTAGTTTGAAAAATTATTTCTGCAAAAATAAGATGAATGATAAAAAAGCTAAAAAGCCAGAAAAGAAACCAAAAGATAAACCAAAGACCTCCTTTCAAAAAAGTATATGGTAAAACAAAAACACCTAAACCAATAATCGTGCTTAAAAAAATAAAAATCGCTTCTATCTCCTTAGTTATTTTCATTTCTTTTTATAAATTCTTCAATATAGTGCCACAAAGTTAAAATTATTACAGTAATAATTGTTGTCAAAAAAGCTTCAAAATAAAAACCTAAGCCGACAGCACCGCCTATAGCTGCTGTCACCCATAAAGCCGCTGCAGTAGTTAGTCCTAAAATTTTTTCCTCTTTAAGAAAAATAAGTCCTGCTCCTAAAAATCCTATTCCTACAACTAAGTTAGCTAAAATCCTCGAACCACTAGTTGGATCCATAAAAGAGTATTTGTAACCAAGATAACTAAAAAGACAAGCTCCTAAAGCTACCAAAGAAAAAGTTCTTAAACCAGCTTGTTTTCTAAAAAAACTCCTTTCAGCTCCAATAATTCCTCCTAAAATTGATGCTAAAAAAAATTTATAAATTATTTCTAAAAGTGACATTTTATATTTTTTCTTCAATTTCTATTTTAACAATTTCTAAAAGTTTTTCTACTAAAATTTTTGGATCTTTTTCCCAAACTATCTTACCAGGACCTCTTTTTGCTTTTTCAACAATCTCCATAAAATATTCTTCTGTTCCTCCAGAACCAACCAAAACTCCCATTGGTTTTTCTTCTTCAAAAGCAATTGTAAATTCATTAAGGGTACCTATTCTCCCACAAATAAAAATTACACCATCCCCCATTTTAGTTAATAAAAGATTTCTTCCGCTATAGCCTTCACCAGTATACAAAATAGTATGATGATAATCTGTGGGAAGTTTATAAACTTTAACATGTTCTTTGTAACTTCTTGCTGGAGAAAGACCAATAACAATACCACCATTTTCATAAGCTCCTTTTGCTGCCCACAAAGGAGTGCCAGTAGTTGCTCCAGTAAGCATTACTAACTTATGAAGAGCGATTTCTTTACCAACTTCATAAGCTAATTCATGGACATTTTCTCTACATGGTTTGGTAACCGCTGCTCCTGAAATGACTATTTTTATATTAGAAAAAAATGGCTCGATCATTTATGTGTTTTAGCATATTTTAAGACTAATTTATCTTCTTTTACCTTTTTCTTCTTTCTTAAAATTTCTAAAACGCTTTTTTTAACAAAGTTATGTCCAATACCGGCAATCTTTCGAATAATTTTTCCTTTCTTAGTAATTTTAAATCTTTTTAAAAATGTTTTGCGATTCATTTTTGTCTTGAAATAATAATGACAAGTAAATTAGAAAATTTTTTAAGAGGCGAAGCGACCTTATATTTTTCATTAAGAAGACCTAAAAATTCTTCTAATTTTTTCTCAGCTAAATCAACAAAAAGTCTTTCTCTTGATTTCAAAATCATTTTAATTTGAACCTGATGTCCTTCTCTTAAAAATTCGTCTATTTGGTTTGCCTTTCTTTGAAGATCGTGAAGAGCTTCATTAAATCCTATTCTTATTTCTTTAGTCTCTTTAGGTTTCTTTTTAATTTCTTTCTCTTTCTTTTTCTTTTTATAATACCATTCTTTATAATCACCAAGTCTTACTACAGGAGGCGAAGCGTTCGGGCTTACTAAAATTAAGTCCTCATTTCTTTCTTCAGAAATCTTTTTAGCTTCTTCAAAAGAAAAAATGCCCATCTGTCTGCCATCACTTCCTATGAGTCTCACTTCTTTTGGATTTATTTTTAAAAGCTCAGGATCTATCAGTTTTTTTAAGAAAATAAAAAATTAAGACTTCCTATATTTTATTATACGATGATTCTTGATAAAATTATACTATATGTATATACTCGGAGTTGAATCAACTTGCGACGAAAGTGGTATTGCTTTGATTGAAGCTGAAAAAGAAAGAGTGAAAGTTTTAGCTAATGAGTTAAGAAGTCAAATAAAAATTCATACTCCTTATGGAGGCGTTGTACCTATTTTAGCCGCAAGGGAACATAAAAAGAATTTACCTTATCTTTTAAAAATTATTGAAAAAAATTTTGATCTTAAAAAAGTTGACTATTTAGCTTTTTCCGTAGGCCCTGGCCTTTTACCTGCTTTAGTTGAAGGAAAAGAATTTGTTTTTAATTTAGCTAAAAAACTTAACAAAAAAATAATTCCTGTAGATCATCTTTATGCTCATTTTGCTTCTGTTTTGATTAAAAATAAATTAAATGTTTGGCAAAAAATAAGAAAAATAAATTTTCCTATTTTAGTCTTAGTCGTTTCTGGAGGACATACTAATCTCTATCTTTTTGAAAGTTTTACTAAATTCAAAAAATTAGGACAAACTCTTGATGATGCTGCTGGTGAAACATTGGATAAAGGTGCCAGAGCTTTAAACTTAGGTTACCCTGGTGGTCCTATCATTGAAGAAAAAGCAAAGAAAGCAAAAAACATTTATCTTCTACCAAAACCTCTTTTAGAAAAAGGTCTCAATTTCAGCTTTTCAGGTCTTAAAACAGCTTTTAATGAACTTATCAAAGAAATAAAAGAGGCTAGTGGCAGTTTAAGCGAAGAAGAGATTTGCAATCTTTCTGCTTCTCTTCAAAAAACTATTTTTGAAATCCTTATCTATAAGTTAAATAAAGCAAAACAAATTTATAGACCTAAAGAAATTATTATTACCGGCGGAGTTTCTGCTAATATGACTTTAAGAAAAATGGCAAAAAAATTTTTTAGAAATATAAGGGTTATTTTCCCAGAAAGATCACTTTCTACAGATAATGGTCTTAATATTGCTATAGGAGGTTATCTTCTTTTAAAAGAAAAATCTTTAGCCCTAGATCCAGAAAAAATCGAAGTTTATCCAAGAACAGTTTAATGTTAAAATATTAATTGAAAGTCGCCCTTTATCTATTTTTAAACTAAAATGAGGCTTAAGAAATTTGACGTTATTTTAAAATCTTTTCTAAAATTAAATCCCAAAAGAATTTTTATTTATCTTATAAATAGAAGGGGTAGAGAGTATTTGGTTTTTGAAAATAATAATACTTTTTCTTTTGTAGGCGGTTTATGGAGAAAAAATGAAAGTTTGATCGAATCTTTAAGAAAAATAGCTTTACTTAACCATTCTCTTTTTGTTAAGAAAATAAATGATGTTGAAAAGGTTAAATTTTTAAACGGAGATCTTTATTTGTTTTTAAGAGGAGAAATTGATGAAAAAACTTTAGACAAAAAATTAATCTATAAAAATATTGATAATGAGAATGTAAACGAAGAAGTAAAGATATTTTTAAGTTAAAATTTTTCAGCACATTTTCTGCAATAAATAGCCGCTGGATCAAGAGAAATTCTCCCTTCTTCTATAGCTCCTCCGCATTTTTCGCACTTTCCGTAAGTGCCTTCATTAATCTTAGTCAAGGCTCTTTCTAAAACCTCTAATCTTTTTTCTAAAGCTTCAATTTGAAGATGTAAATCTTCCCTAGCTTCATACTTATTGGCTAAATCACTTGTTTCATAAACATCTTCTTTTAAAACTCTTTCTTCTTCCTTTTTAAGAGTTTCTAACATAAGCAAAACTTCTTCTTTTTCTTTAAGCAATTTGTTTTTTATTTCCTCTAAATTTATCATTTGAGATAATTGAAAAAAGAAATTAGTTTTTCTAAACCTTTTTCTGAATTTCCATAAATTACATATTTATTATATACTAACCAAAGAAAAGAATAATTATTTTCCAAGGGTAGCTCTCTATATTCAATATTGCCTATTTTTTTAGAAATAAATCCTTTACTTAAACTTTTTGTTGGAGTAAATTCTGGATAAAAATTTACTAAATTTTTTAAATTGAAGTTTTTTTCCCAAGAAAGATTTAGTTTTTTAGCTTCATCAGGGTTTTTTGTTTCTAAAATAATATAAAAATTTTTTCTTGAAAATGAATGGTAAAGAAGGAGATTATAATTTGGTCCTAAAATATTTTCATATCCTTTAAGGTCATTTTTAAAAAAGTAATCTAAAACAAAATTGGCCGGAAGATAGAGATTTTCTTTTTTAATTTCTAAAATATAAAAGGTGTCTGGATTTTCATATTTATTTAAAATTTCTTTCAGTTTTGAAGATAATTCATTTTCAGATAAAGATGATAAAACAACTTCTTTTTTAGGGAAAAAGATAACTCTAAAAACTGATTCTGAAGTTTCCAAACTAACTTTTGTTTCTTCTTGAGGTTCTTTTATAGGTTGAGGGGGTTCTGTTTTTATTTCTTCTATTATTTTTTCTTCCTTCACTTCTTCAACTTTTTCTTTTGTTTCTTCTTTCACTTCTGGTAAAATTATCGGTTCTTCTCTTGCTTCTTCTTTAGCTACTTCTTTTGGTTTTGAAAATCTTTCTAAAAGGATTTTATAAGGTTTGAAATAGAAAAAAGAAAAAATTAAAGAAATGGAAAATAAAAGTATTAAAGAGTACTTAAGATAAGGTAAAATGTTAAAATGCTTTGAGGGCGCTTCTTGAGTTTCCAAATCTTCAGGTTTAACCTTAGGTTTCAAATAAAATTCTTTAGGAGGTTCTACTTCTTGTCTAAAAGCAAAACTTTCTAAAGGAATTTCTTTCTTTTCTTCTTTTATTTCCAAAACCCCAAATTTTTCTTGTGGCGTTTCAATTTTCATTCTGCCAGCTTTAACCTTTATTTCTTCATTTTTTTCTTCAAAAGACGGCTCAATAACTCTTTCCTCTTGCAAAACCTTTTCTTCTTTTTCTTTCTTTTCTCTTACTTCCAAAGAACCTTCCTCGGAAAGTAAACTTTCTGGAGAGATAAAAGTATATTTAAATTCTTTTTCGTTATTTTCTGACATCTTTTAAAGAGACGTAAATCTTACCATCCTCGCTAATATTTTTTATTTTGACTAAAAGCTCGTCTCCTATTTTAACTTCTTCTTCAATTTTTTCTATTTTCCTATCAGCAATTTCGGAAATATGTAAAAGAGCGGTTCTATTAGGAGCTAATTCTAAAACAGCACCAAAAGGAAGTATTTTAATTACTTTTCCTTTAACTATTTCTCCTAAATTAAAAGCATCAGCAATGCTTTTTATCCAATTTTTAGCTAATTCAAAATTTGAGTTTTTATCACCTATAATATATAGCGTTCCATCAGGATGAATATCAATTTTAACGTTGGTAGCAGCAATAATTTCATTAATCGTTCTTCCTCCAGTTCCTATAATAAGACCAATTTTTAAAGGATCAATTTTTATAATTTCTATTTTTGGAGCATAAAGACTAATTTCTTTTGGTTTTTCAATGATGCCTTTCATAAAATTCAAAAGATAGATCCTTGCTTCTTTAGCTCTTTCTAAAGATTCTTTAATTTGCTTCAAATTCAGTCCTTCAATTTTAACGTCAAGTTGAATGGCTGTAAGTCCTTTTTCTGTTCCAGCAATTTTAAAATCCATAGCACCAAAAAAATCTTCTGGACCCTGAATATCAGTTAAAAGTTCATAGTTTTCATCAGATTCATAAGCCATACCAATACTTATTCCAGCAGCATGTGTTTTTATAGGCACACCAGCTGACATAAGTGCTAAAGAACTTGCACATACAGATCCCATTGAGGTTGAACCATTTGATGATAAAACTTCAGAAACCACTCTAATGGTATAAGGAAAGGTTTCTTGAGGAGGAATTAAATTTCTTAAAGCTTTTTCAGCTAGTTCACCATGACCAATTTCTCTTCTTGAGGGTTTTTTGCTTGATCCAATTTCTCCTGTAGAAAAAGAAGGAAAATTATAATGATGAATAAATCTTTTTGTGCCTTCAAATTCTATATCTCTTAACCAGAGCTCCTCTCCTGGTTCTGCTAAAGTTACTACAGACAAAATATGAGTTAAACCTCTCATAAAAATTGCTGAACCATGTGTTCGAGGTAGGACATCTATTTCTGCAAAAATAGGTCTTATATCTTTTAAACCCCTCCCGTCTGGTCTTTTTTTAGTTTCTAAAACTCTTTTTTGAAAAATTTTTTTATATCTTCTATTTAAACTATTTAAAACATAAGGTTTTAAATCTCCAAGAATTTCATCTTGATTAATTAAATCAAAAACTTCTTGCCATGGTCTGTCTCCTTCTTCTAAGCTAAAAAGTTTTTTTTCTAAATCAATTGCATTTTTTTCTAAAAACTCATCGAGTTTTTTATCTCCTTGCTGAAAAAGTTCTTCTTCAATTTTAACTTCTTCTTTTCGAAGCGGCTCTATACTTTTCATAAACTTTACTAAACTTTTTATCTCTTCAAAACCTATTTCTAAAGCTTTTAAAAATAAATCTTCATCAATTTCTTTTCCTTCAAATTCAATCATATTAATCTTTTCTTCTGTCCCTGAAAAAACAAGTTTCATTTCAGCATCATCAACATTTTGATTAATAAAAAAATTGCCATCTTTTAAATAAACCTGAACTGCTCCAAGAGGTGAAATTATAGGAATACCAGAAAGATGAAGAGCAAAAGAACTGCTTAGAAGAGATAAAAGTCCTGGATCAATAGAAAAATCATAAGAAAGAACAAGATTAACAATATGAACTTCTTTTCTAAAAATAGGTGGGAAAAGAGGTCTTATACTTCTATCAACTAAGCGGGCATTCAAAATAGCATTCAGAGAAGGTGCTCCTTCTCTTCTAACAAATCTGCTCCCATAAATTTTTCCAACAGCATAAAATTTTTCTTCATAATCAACAGTAAGCGGAAGAAAATCTAAATTAGGTATTTCTGAACCGAAATTTAATGTCGTAAAAATTCTTGAATCTTTAAATTTTGTTAAAACAGAAATAAAAGACCTTTGAGCCCAATCATTAATTTCAAATTCTAATTTGTATCCGTGTTTTTCACTTTGATAAACAAAATTTTTCATGATATTAAAATTATACGGGAAAACTCGTTAAGGTCGTAATAAAAATCAGCTGTTTCCTTAAGTTTTACAGAAGTTGTTTGATTAAAACCAGCGATTTCTACCTGTTTACCATGATTTTGAAGATATTCAACTAATGGTAAAAAATCTCCGTCTCCAGTAACTAAAATAATAACATCCACCAAAGAGGAGAATTTTATGGCATCAACAGCAATACCTATATCCCAATTAGCTTTTCTCGTACCATCTGGATAGGTTTGCATTTCCTTAATTCTTAATTGAATGCCTTGATTTATTAAAGCTTCAAAAAAGTCTATTTCCTTTGGTGTAAAATCAGATTTGACTACGTAAGCAAAAACTTTAACTAATTTTCTTTCACCAACCAAAAGAGAAATTAATTTACCAAAATCAACTTTTTTGCCGTAGAGATTTTTAGCTGAATGATAAATATTTTGGGTATCTATAAAAATATTAACCCTCTGATCAGAAGTAGCAAAAGGATTCATAAGTTAAGCTCTTTAACTAATCTTTTATATCTTTCAAAAGAAATTCTCTTTAAGTATTTTAAAAGTTTTCTTCTTTTAGCCACTTTTAAAATAAGTCCTCTTTTAGAATTTTTATCTTGTTTATGTTTTCTCAAATGTTCTGCCAAATTTAAAATCTCTTCTGTCAAAATAGCAATCTGAACTTCAGGAGAACCTGTATCGCTGTTGTTCTTACCGTATTTTTTAATTATTTCCTTTATCTTTTCTTTTAAATCTGCCATCGTTTATAATAATTTTAGCATAAAATGGAGATAAAACAAATAGAGGAGCTTTTAGAAAGATTTGAAAACTATTTAAGAATAGAGAAAAATAAAAGTCAAGGTACTATCAAAAACTATCTTTTAAGATTAAAAAAGCTATTTAAATGGCTTAAAGAAAACGGTTTTCAAAATTTAGATGAAGAAGCTATTTTTAAATTTCGTGCTTATTTAGACAAAAAGAAAATTTCTATAAAAACGCAGTCTTATTATTTGATTTCTTTGAGAAGTTTTTTAAGATTTTTGAAAAAGAAAGGTTTTGAGGTTTTGGATCCGGAAAAAATCGAGCTTCCTAAAATTCCTGAAAGAGAAATAAGCATTTTATCAGATGAAGAACTTGAAAGACTTTTAAATGCTCCTCAAGGGGAAAGCCTTAAATCTTTAAGAGACAAAGCTATTTTAGAAACACTTTTTTCTACAGGAATGAGAATTTCTGAGCTTTGTTCTTTAAATAGGGATATTGAAATAGAAAAAGGAGAAATAAAAATTAGAGGTAAAGGGGGTAAAATAAGAATAGTCTTTCTTTCTCCATTAGCAAAGTTATATTTAAAAAAATATTTAGAAAAAAGAAAAGATCAAAATCCAGCTTTATTTGTAAATCTTAGTAAGAACAAAAAATTTGAAAGAATAACACCTCGAGGAGTTCAAAAATTAATTAAATACTACGCTAAAAAAGCAGGTATTTTAAAAAAGGTTACTCCTCATACTTTAAGGCATCAATTTGCTACCGATCTTTTAATTTCCGGAGCTGATTTAAGAGCTATTCAAATGCTTTTAGGTCATAAAAATATTCAAACTACTCAAGTTTATACTCACCTCACAAACCGAGAACTTAAAGAAATTCATCAAGCTTTCCATGGTCGAAGAAGAAGGTTAAAAAATAAAAATAATGAAAATAAAGTTTTATAACTCCTTAACAAAAGAAAAAGAAGATTTTAAACCTCTAAAAGATAAGCTTATAAGAATGTACGTTTGTGGCCCTACTGTTTATGGGCCAAGTCATTTAGGTCATGCTGTTACTTATATTAGATTTGACTTTATAAGAAGATATTTAGAATTTTTAGGATATAAAGTGAGATTTGTTATGAATATTACAGACATTCATGATGATATTTTAAAAAAATCAAGAGAACTAAGTGTTAAACCCAAAAATCTCGCTGATAAATACACAAAAGAATTTTATAAAGATATTGAATCTTTAAAAATTAAAAAAGCTTTTAAATACCCAAGGGTGAGCGATCATTTAAAAGAAATAATCAATTTAATAAAAATTTTGATTAAAAAAGGCTATGCTTACGAAACAAGTGACGGTGTTTATTTTTCTGTAAATAAATTTAAAGGTTATGGAAAACTTTCGGGAAGAAGATTAGAAAGTGCAGTTACAGGAACAAGAGTAAAAACAGATAAATATGAAAAAGAAGAAGTCGTTGATTTTGCTTTATGGAAAAAAGAAAATGATGAATGGCTTTTCGATTCTCCTTGGGGGAAAGGAAGACCTGGTTGGCACATTGAGTGCTCAGCTATGTCGATAAAATATTTAGGTATGCCTTTTGATATTCATGGAGGTGCTATTGATCTTATTTTTCCTCATCATGAAAACGAAATTGCTCAATCCGAAGCAGCTTATGGTAAAAAATTTGTTAATTTCTATCTTCATTCTGGTCTTTTATACGTTAATGGACAAAAAATGTCAAAATCTTTAGGCAATTATATTGAACTTAGAGATTATTTAAAAGAAAATTCGCCAAGGTTTTTAAGATTTTTTGTCTTTAAACATCATTATCGAAGCCCAATAGATTTTAATGAAGAAAACATTAAAGAGGCAAAATCATCTTTTGAAGGTTTAAATGAAAAAATTGCAAAGTTAGATCAAATTAAAAATTTAAAAGGTAAAAAAAGTTTAAATATCAAAAGTTATGAAAAAAAGGTTTTAGAAGCATTGAATGATGATTTCAACTCTCCTTTGGCTTTGAGTTATATTTTTGAACTTTTAAATGAAGCTGAAAATCTTTTAATTAAAGATGAGCTAAAAGAAAAAAGCAGAAAAGAAGTCTTAAACTTTCTTAAAAAATTAGACAAATTTCTGCTTTTTCTTTTTCCTTGGCAAAAAATAGACAAAAAAATAATAAAATTTGTTAAAAAAAGAGAAAAGTTAAGAAACTTGAAAAAATTTGAAGAAGCTGATAAAATTAGAGAAGAACTTAAACAATACGGCTTTAAACTTATTGATTTTAAAGATAAATCGGTCGTAGTTAATTTAAATTAATTAAAATCATGATTAATTTCCCTAATATAGGACGGGGAGAGGATTCAAAAGAAACTTATGGAGGAGTAGATTTATTTGAAATTTATGAAAAAGTAGTTAATCATCTTACAGATGAAATTTTAGAAGCCATTAGAAGTGGTAACTTAGAGGTGATAGGGGAAATTCAAATAAGGGATTTAAAAACTTTAATTGAAATGTCGGAGAGAACTCATCCACCTATTTTATATGAACTCGATCCCATAGAAAAAAGGACGCTCTCTGAATATATTGAAAACGTAGAAGCCGGGACGGGTTTTACAGTTAATCCTTCTATTTTAGCGAAGGCTCTCGAAAAATTAAAAAATACATTATCAAAAAGACTGCAAGGTAAGAAAACACGTTATTAACCGCAGCTTGTTGTTTCGCCGCAACTTATACAAGTATAACAGCTTCCTGTTTTAATTGTAATGCCACCGCAATGAACGCAAGGTGGTCCAGAAATATCTTTTAAGTGATTAGAATTTGGATTATTTTTCTTTTCAAAAAGAGTTGGGTGCTCTTTAAGAATTAATTTATCTCTTTCTTCTTCGGTCATTATTCCTAACTCTTCTAAATCTTCTTTAGAAAGGAATCTATAGGCTAAATATTTGAAAATGTAATCAACAATAGATGTTGCTGTTTTAATTTTTTCATTATTGGTAAGTCCCATAGGTTCAAATCTCATATTAATAAATTTAATAGCAAGCTCTTTTAAAGGAACGCCATATTGCAAAGCAATAGAGATTGCAATAGCAAAAGCATCTAAAAGTCCTGCTAAAGTGCTTCCCTGTTTAGCCATTCTAATAAAGATTTCTCCTAAAGAACCATCTTCAAAAGTGCTATAAGTTAAATAACCTTCGTGCCCAGCAATTATAAAAATTTATGTGTTTCTGAGGGCCTGATGTCAGGAAGTCTTTTTCTTGTAAATATTTCTTCCTGCTTCTTTTCTTGTTTACTTACATAAAAAGCTTGGGTTGCTTTAGAACCGTCACGATAAACAGCAAAACATTTTATTCCAAGTTTCCAAGCAGTAAAGTAAGCATCATAAATTTCTTGAATAGTTGTTTCATTTGGCATATTAAATGTTTTTGAAATTCCGCCAGAGACAAATGGCTGAACTGCAGCAACCATTTTCACATGGCCCATCCAATGAATATATCTTTTTCCTCCCGGTGGTTTTATAGAACAATCAAAAACAGGAAGATGCTCTTCTTTAATATGTGGTGTTGTTTCAATATTTTGTGTTTCTTCCAAATGTTTAACTATATCTTTAATCTGTTCTTCAGTATAACCTAATCTTTTAAGGACTAAAGGCACAGTTTTATTTACAATTTTCATATAACCCCCACCAACAAGCTGTTTCATTTTCACCAAAGCAAAATCAGGTTCAATGCCGGTTGTATCCGCATCCATCATAAAAGAAATAGTACCCGTTGGAGCAATTACTGTTGCCTGTGCATTTCTAAAGCCATATTTTTCTCCAAATTCAATAACTTCATCCCAAGTTTCTTTTGCTTTTTCTAAAATTTCTTTATTAAATTCATTTTCTTTAACATATTTCAAATGATCTTTGTGCATTTTCATTACCTCCATCATTGGTTCTTTATTTCTTTCATATTCAGTAAATGGTCCAAGTTTGCTTGCAATTTCAGCTGAAAGCTTATAAGCGGTTCCTGTCATAAGTGCAGTTATACTTGCTGCTAAATCTCTTGCTTCATCTGAATCATAAGGAAGACCTAAAGCCATAATTAAAGCTCATAAATTTGTATAACCTAAACCAATTGTTCTATATTTTTTAGTTTCTTCTGCAATTTTTGGATGAGGATAATCTGCTTTAGAAATCAAAAGATCTTGAGAAATAAACATAACTCTGGCAGTATGAATAAATGCAGGAACATCAAAACTTGCATCTTCTCTTAAGAATTTAAGAAGATTAATTAAATCTAAATTACATGACGTCCAATTTAGAAAAATATATTCTGAGCAATTGTGAACTAAAATTCCATTAGCAACGAAATGGCTTGTTTCTGGTTCAGTCAAATCATAAACTTCTTCAATACCTTCAAATTTTATTTCTTTAATTTCATCAAAAAGATGATCTTTATAAGCTTCATAATTTTGGTTAATTTTCGCTAATTTTTCGCTTTTAGAATGATCAAAATAAAAACCAATCTCATTTTCAAAAATAATTCTTGAACTTCTAGTGATTCTTAAACTATGAAAATTTTTAACTTTATAAAGTTTAAGTTTTCTTTGAGAGTCTGGGAGGTATTGAGTCAATGTTTTTCTTCTGTTTTCGTAAATTTTTGCCTTAATGCTAAAATTCAAAAGCAAAAGTTGAACTTGTTTTAAAAGTTCTAAGGAAGAATTATCTAAACCAACATAAAATCCTTTTTCTGGATTGCCAGTAATTGTGCCATCAGCAGTGAAAAGTCCCTGCAAGATATATTTAATTGATTCTTTATCAAGTTCAAAAATTTTATCTTTAAAAATTTTCTTTTTGCTATCAAAATATTCATCAATTATTTGTGCTATATTTTCTTTTCCTGTAGTCACAACATATTCAGAAGGCAATCTTCTTAAACTCACGTTTCTTTTGTTTTTATATTGAAGCTTTTGATTGATTGTCTTTTGAATATAACTTAAAGCATAGATGTCTTCTTCGCCTCCAGTAAAGTAAATTGAGTAATGATTTCTTTTTGCGTCAAAGCTCATAGTACCGTCTCCAGCAAAATAACCAATCATAAAAGCAATATCTTTATCTAAAGATTCTTTGCCAAAACAAGAACCAATTAATTTTACCTTATCTCCAATTTTTAAATCTTTAACTTTTACATCTCCTTTGCCTTCAACATAAATAGGATGATCTTCGGTAACTTTTAGTTCATAACCAGCTTTGGTTTTTATTCTATAAACTGGCTTTATTCCTGTTTTAAAAACTTTTACTGCTTTTTCAACTCCCTTATGAGTAATAATTTCTGGGTTTTTACCAACTAAATCTTTTATTCTTTTCCAGCCTTCAGCTGTGGCTACAAGTGTATCGCCTGTCACACATGGGTTAGTTGCTTCTATCTTGCCTGAATTTTTGCAAGTGTGCCATTTTTGAATAATATCATCAAATTGAACTCCTGGATCGCCACATTCCCAAGCTGCTTTAGCTATTTCCCACAAAATATCTTTGGCTTTATAAGTTTGAGCCACCTCACCTGTTGTTCGATAATATGTTTTCCATTCTCCATCTTTCATGGCAGCTTCCATCAAAGCATATGGAATTCTTACTGAATTATTAGCATTTTGAAAGAAAATGTTTTGCCACAAAGGATTATTCATATCAGTCATATCATAACCTGATTCCATTAAGTGCTCTCACTTTATTTTCTTCTTCTGCTTTTACTCTTATAAAATCCATAATTTCAGGGTGATCAGCATTTAAAATTACCATTTTTGCCGCTCTACGTGTCGCACCTCCACTTTTAATACTTCAAGCAACGGCATCGGCTGCTCTCATAAATGAAATTACTCCTGAAGAAACACCCCCAGTTGAAAGTTTTTCTCTTTTTCCTCTTAATTTTGATAAATTAACTCCGGAACCCGAACCACCTTTAAAAATCATTCCTTCAATCTTTATCAAATCCAAAATTGATTCCATATTATCTTCAACATCAAGAATAAAACATGCATGGCATTGTTGGCTTCTTCCTTCAACTCCTGCATTAAACCAAACAGGAGAATTAAAGGTTGCGTATTGATGCAAAATAATATAAGTTAGCTCTTTTTCATAAATTTCTGCTTCTTTTTCATCAAAATAGCCTTGTTCTAAGCCCCATTTTTTAAAAGTTTTTACAACTCTATCTATAAGCTCTCTTAATGAAGTTTCTTACTTGCCTCTATTAACTTTGAAATATTTATAAGCAATGATATTAACAGAGTTTTGGCTATAAAAATCAGGAAACTCAACATTTTCCATTTTAAAACCTGATCCAGGAATTTCAGCATTTCTTTTAACCCAATTTACCTCATCATAAGGATGGACGTTTCGTTTTGTAAAAAACCTAGTTATAAAAGAGTTTTTTCTTTTTGCCATTTAATTAAAAGATTTAATTTCGGCTAAGTTAAGTTGCTTTCATTATTAAAAAAAATTTTTTTCAAAGTCAAGAGTGCTATTTAGAAGAAGTGCTATAATTTAGAAAAATTGATTTAATTTTTTCCAATTTTTCTTGAGTTTGAGTTGAAAGTTTTTTGTTTTCCACAATTTTAACAATTTCAGATAAAATTTCTTTGTCTTTTAGCTTTGTTGCTTCCTCTAAAACATATTCTAAATTTTTTTCTTTTGAAAAGTCATATTTTTTTATAGCAAGTTTTAATTTTTCTTTAGCTAAATCTGGATAAATGTCTTTTAAAATTAAATATTCATTAAAATAATAATTAGCGTAATTTGGGAATATTTTTTCTCCTTCTTCTAAATTTTTCACTATTTTATCTTTAAAATTAAAGGCTTTAGAATCAGTTTTGTAAAGATCTGTTAAGTATTTTGCATAGACTATTCTTAACTCTAAATTTCTAGGATAAAAAATTATAGATTTTTCGGCAATTTTTTGAAATTCATCAAGATAGGATTTATAAGGAAGATTATTTTTATAGTGAATCATAATCATAAGATAAAGAAAAGAACTATATTTTGAAATTAGTCTATAATCATAAGGCTCTTTTTGATAGGCTTTTTCCATTACCTCTTTTAGAATATAAATGTCTTCTAAGGATTTAAATGAGCCCTTTTCAAGATGCTGAGCAAAATAAGAGTAAGTATTATGGATTGCTTGTTCTGTTAAAAAGGGATTAATAGAAAGAGAAGCTAATTTTAAAAATTCTGTGCTTGCATAAGAAGAATCAGGATTTTTACTTGTTTGAATCATCTTATAAAGAATGTAATAATGTTGAATATGAAAAGTTAAGAAAATTAAGCTTAAGCCTGAAACTAAAATTATGTAAGGTCTTATAAATTTTTCTTTATCAAACTTATATTCCAATTTAGAATAAACTAAACTTAAACCAAAGAAGAAAACTAAATAACTTGCTTGCATATCAAAAAGAGAAAAATTTTGAACTAAATAAGAAAAAACAAAACCTGTAAGAGAGGCTTTTTGAAGGATATTTAGGTCTTTATTTTTAAAAAGAAAATAAAAAAAGGATAAGAAAATTAAGAAAAAACTTATAATTCCTAAGATGCCAGAATTAACTAATATTTGGACAAATTTATTATGAGGTCTATCAAAAATAGCTGCTTCATATTCGTAAATTTTCACATCAAAAAATTTGAAAAAAACTATTGGTTCTGTTTCTGGACCATAGCCTAAAATTGGCCTTGCTTTAAAGCCTTCAAAAAATATTTTCCAAGCAAAAATACGAGGGAAAATGGAAACTGGATTTTTTAAAGTTTCATTAAGCCTATTAAAACCTGGTAGTTTAGAAGCTAAAGGTGTATAAAAAACTAAAAAAGCAAAGATAAGAAGGGTAAAAAAAGAAAGAGTAAAAATTTTTATCTTTTTAATTTTTTCTATTTTAGAGAAAAGAAGATAATAAAAAGAAAATGCTATAATGCCAGAAATTAAACCTAAAAGACTTCCTCTTGTTTCTGAGGTTAGTAAAGAAAATAGATTCAAAAAAAGAACAAGATAATAGAAAAATTTATTTAATGAGTTTTTTTCTTCAAAAATAAAGTAAATAAGAATAAAAGACATAAGCAAATTGAAAAAGCCTATATAGGTAGGATTTCCTAAGGTTGCTGATGGTCTTTGTGCTCCTAAAGTAAAATATTGGTAAATTTCGATAATGCTTATAAGAGAAGAAACTATAAGAAAAGAATAAAAAATTGTTTTTTTAATTTTTGGATCATAAGTAAACAAAACGTAAAGAATGAAAAAATAAAAAACATAAAAAAGAAGAGACCAAATTCCTTCCATTCTTTCAGCATTTCCCCAAAAAGAACGAAATAGATTAAGACCTAAGAATCCTGAAAAAGAGTAGATTAAAAAAAACAAGAATAAAGATAAAAAAAGATAATTTGATTTTAATTTTTCTATAGGGTTTTTATCTAAAAGAAAAAGATAAAAAACAAAAGGAAGAGAAACTGTTATTAAAATTCTAAAAATTATGGCTTTAGTGGTAATGTAGGGAAATAAGACGTTAGGATCAAAAATCAAAAGAGTAAAAGGAATAAAAAAAATAAAAATTAAGACAATATTTTTTATATCTTCTATTTTCATTAAAAGAAATCTATTTTAATTGAGCGGCGGACGGGATTCGAACCCGCGACCTTCTCCTTGGAAGGGAGACGTTCTACCACTGAACTACCGCCGCTTATATTTATAAATTTTATCATAAAAAATTTTCATTAAAAAAGAAAACCCCGGCCATTTAGGCCGGGGTGGGTGCTAAGAAATCTCAAACAGCTTCTTAGTTGCTCCAATTTGTCCAGAACTCTGGGAGATTATGAAGGAATGAAGAGTTATCCATAGCTGGAGATGTTGTATCATTATCAAACACAAAACTTGAAAGTCTAGCTCTTACAGATTGAGCACCAGGGAATGTTTGTCCAGAGGTTCTGAACTCAAATTCATAGGTAGCACCTTCTGGAACAGTGTAGTAACCACTAGAAGCTGAAACGAGTGTAGTTCCAACTCTTACAGCTGTTGGAGCAACTGAAACTGTTGAGGTTGTACCAGATGCAGTTTCGAGAGTAATAGTAGCAGTATTAGCATTTGGTACATAAAGAGGACCACCTACAGCAGTAACATTTACTCTAAAGACAACTGATTGAACAGTAGTTGTAGAATTATTTTGATCTCTAGTAACAGAGATTGTCTTTTCAACAGCAGCAAATCTAGGACCAACTCTTACAGCTCTCATCATTTCAGAAGTAACAGTTGTACTTGTGCTAGAAACAACATCACCAAGACTGTTTACTCCAGTTGTTGTAGCTACTGAAACTGTAAATGTAGCTACATTAGGAACATTGGGAGCTACGAAGTCAACTAAAACATCAAAGGTAACTGTTTGATCTCTATTAACAGTGAAGTTAGCTGGGGTAACATCAAAAGTGAAGGTACCAGTAGCAGAAGGTGTTCTTACATCCATAGGAGCTTCACCTGATCTTGCAAGATAAACAGCTTTTACTGTTGATGTATTTGTTACAGATCCTTCAACTTTGGTTAATCTTAGATCGTCGTTTTTAGCAGTAACATCGAATGAAAGAACTTTTACTCTAGTAGCTCTTCCATCTGTTGGATCACCAAATACATATCCTTGTTTTGGAGTATTTGGATTAAGAGCTAAAACAAATCTGGCGTTTCCAGCAAGTGATGGTTGTAAAGTAGCTGACCAAGTAAGTGTACCTGATGGGCCAAATCTATCAATTCCAGCTCCATCTCTTCCTCTTACATCATTTTGTCTTACTTCAAAGCTTAGAGAGTTAACTACTGATGGAAGAGTACCAACAACTGTAACTTCTACAAATACTGAAGCATAACCGTTTTTAGGAACATTAACATTCAAACCAGAAACTGGTAAGTAGTAATTAAGAGAAGAATCTTGAAGGAATGTGTTTGGACCAACATTTGTTTGATAAAGAACATTTCCTTGAGAGTCAACAACCTTTAGAGCAGAAATAACTCTATGAGGAGCAACTGAACTTGTCCATCTAAGGAAAATGGATTGAACTCTAACTGCTCCATTGTCTGCTCTAAATCTCAAACCAACGACTCTTCCGCTTTCACCTTCTCTTAAAGTTACTGCAGCTACTGTTGGATCTTTATCAACAGTTAAGAAACCTTCTTCCCCAGCTGCTTGTTGCTGAGTTGATGTTGAAGGAAGAACTCCCATTTGCTGAAGGGCAGCTAAAACAGCAGCAACAAGTGCAGCTGTTTGATCTTGAGAAGATGGTTGAGATGGTTGGGATGGTTGAGAAGGACCTTCTTCTGAAGCAGCAGCAAGTCTTGATTTAAGCTCTGCTACTCCTCTAGGACCAAGCCTTCTTCCATCCCAGTTTCCATACCAATCTTGATAGAAAGCTTGAACTGCTTTTCTTGTTTGTTCACCATAATAACCAGTAGCTCCTGCTGGAATGTCATATCCAGCTTCCATCAAACAAGCCTGAGCGTTTCTTACGGCTGATCCTCTTTGTCCGTAAGAAACAGGAACTAAAGCTTCTGGATTGCAAGACTGGGCTTTTACGGGTGATGTGAAGTAAAAACCTCCAAAAAGTAATGATAGACCTAAAGCAAGGTATAAGTATTTTTTCATTTTTTTAATTTTCTTTATCTATCCTCCTGCCTTCATTAATTAACCCAAGACAGAAGGATAGTTTTTAATTTACATTTTTTAATTTTTAATTAACGACCTTATATATAAAATTTTATAACTTACAATTTTTAAAAAGTCAAGTTTTTTGTGGATTTTTTGTTAATTTTTGCTAAATATAATTTTACCTCATTTTTTAAAAATTCAAAATAAAATTGTGAAAAATTAGGCTAAAGAAAAAAGCTCTTTTTTCCTTAAATTTACCTCTTTTTTGAGTTTTGGAAATAAAGAAAGGTCTGGAGATAAAGAAATGATTTTTTCTGCTGTTTTTTTAACTTCTAAAGTAAATTCTAAATTAGATAAAGATTTCATAACTATATCGGGGATTCCTGATTGTTTTTCTCCTAAAAATTCCCCTGCTCCTCTTAGTTTTAAGTCATATTCAGAAAGCTCTAAGGCTGATTTAGCTTTCAAAAAATAACTAATCCTTAATTTAGCTTTCTCAGTAAGTTTTTCTGGAACTAAAAAAGCATATCCTTGATGAATGCTTCTCCCAACTCTACCTCGAAGTTGATAAAGTTGTGACAAACCAAAACTTTCTGGTGATTTGATAATGATTACAGTGGCTAAAGGAAGATCAATACCAACTTCAACAACAGAAGAACTTACTAAAACTTGAATCTCATTTTTTTGCATTCTCTTTAAAATAGATTCTTTTTCAAAAGAAGACATTTTACCATGAAGCATAGCTACATTTGCTTTAAGAGGAGAAAAAATTTTAAGAGCTTTTTCATACTCCTTTTTTACGGAAGCAGTTTCTTCTTTTTCCTCAACGCGAGGACAAATAATATAAATTTGATGACCTTCTTTAATTTCTCGAAAGCAAAGTTTATACATCAGTTTTTCTTTTTCTTTATCTAAAATAACAAAGGTTTTAACAGGCTTTGTGCCGTGAGGTTTGTCTTCAAGATAAGAAAAATCTAAATCTCCATAAAGAGCTAAGGCTAAGCTTCGAGGAATAGGTGTTGCTGACATAGAAAGAAAATGTGGAACAAAGTTTTGAGAAGAATTTTCTAAAAGTTTTTGTCTTTGCTTAACGCCAAAACGCTGCTGTTCATCGATAATCACAAAACCAACTTTTCTAAAAGGAATCTCGTTTTCAATGAGCGAATGAGTACCGATAAGAAAATTTATTTTCATTTGAGAAACCATTCTTAAAATTTCATAAAGTGATTTGCTTACCCTATAACCTTTCAAACCGTAATAAGTTTGGCCTGAAGTTAAAAGACCTAAACCAAAATCATATTTAGCAAAATGAGAAAGAATTCTTTGAAAATGCTGCTGAGCTAATATTTCTGTTGGTGCCATAAATACAACTTGGTATCCTTCTTTTAAAAAATGTAGGGCAACTATTTCAGCAATAAGAGTTTTTCCTGATCCAGTTTCTCCTTGAAGTAGTCTATTCATAGGTTTTCCAGATTTTAAATCACTAAAAATTTCATCTAAAACCTTAATTTGTCCTGGCGTTAAAGAAAAACTAAAATTTTTCATAAAATCATTAATTAATTCTTCATCCTTTAAAATGATCGGAGAGGGGTTTTCCTTTAATTCTTTTTTTTCTAAAAGAAGGACTAATTCAATGTAAAGAAGCTCTTCAAAACTTAATCTTTTTTTAGATAATTCTAAATTTTCAAAGGAAGACGGTTGATGAATTTCCCAAAGAGCTTTACCTAAAGAAGGAAAGTTTTTTTCTTCTAAGATTTTTTCTGGCAGAGGATCTTCAAGATTTTCGATATCATAAAAATTTAAAACTGTTTTTATTAATTTTTCTAAATAAGAGCTTTTTAAACCAGAAATTTCTTCATAAACTGGCACAATTCTTTTCATAAAATTTTCTTCTCCTTCATTTTGAATTAACTGAAATTTTTGGGGTTGAAAATACAAACCAAAACCCTTGGAATGAGTAAGTTTTCCAAAAAGTAAAAGTTTAACGTTTCTTTTAATTTTTTTAGTTAGATATGGCTGATTAAACCAAATAACTTTAACTGAAGATGTTTCATCACTTAAAAGTATTTGTAAAATAAAAATTTTATTTTTAGGCGAAAGAAAGGTTTTTGTTTCAATTACTTTTCCTTTAATTAAAACTTTCTCTTCTAATTTGATATCTTTTATTTTTTTTATTTCTGTAAAATCTAAATAAGAAAAAGGAAAATAAAAAATAAGGTCTCTGATTGTTTTGATGTTCCTTTTATTTAGTTTTTCAATTACCTTTTTACTTATAAATTTAACTTCTTCTAAATTAACTTCTAAATCTTCTAATTTCATAAGAAAATTATAACAATGAAAAAGACTTTAGTTATTTTACATGGTTGGGGAAGCAGTAAAAAATCTTTTGAACCTCTTTTAAATTATTTAGATAAAAAAATGGATGTGATTTTATTTGATCTTCCTGGCTTTGGCGAAACCCCTATAGAAAGACCATATACTTTAGAAGACTATCTTATTTTTTTAAATGAACACCTAGAAAGCGAACTTCATCTTAGAAAAATAGAAAAAATGATTCTCTTGGGCCATTCTTTTGGCGGTGCTTTGGCTCTCCTTTATACTTTTAAAAATCCAGAAAAAGTAGAGAAACTTCTTCTTTATAATGCTGCTATTTTGAGACCAAATACTTTTAAAATAAGATTTTTAAATTTTTTAAGTAAAATAAGCAAGCCGTTTTTAAAAATTTTACCTTCTAAACTTGCTTTCTTTCTTAAAAAAGTTTTTTATAAATTTGTGGTCAAAAGCTATGATTATTTTTTAGCAAATGAAGTTCTTAAAAAAACTTTAGCTAATATCAGAAAAGATTTAAGAGAAGAAGCCAAAATGATTAAAAATAAAACTTATCTTCTTTGGGGCAAAAAAGACAAAATCACTCCATTAAAACACGGAATTTTTCTTGAAAAAATAATGCCTAATGCCAAACTTATAGTCTTTGACGGAGGACATAGTTTTCATAAAGAAAATCCTGAAGAATTTGCAAAAATTTTAAATAAAATAATCTTAGAAGATGATGGAAATTATTAAAGGTGCCAACATTTTTATCTTAACACTTTTTGTTTTTCTTTTTAGTGGTCTTCCTGTTTTTAGACTTTTTCAAATAAAAGATTGGCTTCTTTCAAGGGTTTTAGCAGATTATTTCCATCTTCGAGGTAGAAAATATATTTTAAATAAAAAAGATCTTTTGGTAATTTTGATTCTTTTTGTCTATTTTATTTTCCCAAAAATATTCTTTCAAATTTTCTACATTTTTGGTCTCGTTTTCTTAGGTTTCGTTGAGTTCTTTTTTTTATTTGAACTTAACCCATTTAACTTATTTATCTTTTTACTTCTTTTTCCATTAATTTTTTTAAGAAAGAACCTTTTAAAAACTATTAAGCTAACTCCAAAAGCATTGATGCTTTTTTCTATTTTTTTCTTTTTAAATTTTCTTTTTATTTACTTAGCCTACATTTTTCATGATTTCAATTATTTCTTAATTCTTTATCTTTTCCTTCTTATTTCTTATACACAAATTTTTATTTTTTCTTTAGCTTTGTCAATTTTCGATTTAATGGTTTCTCCTTATCTATTCTACCTAAGAGAAAGTGTAAAAAATAAATTAAAAAATTTAAACATTAAAAAAATTGTTATTGTCGGAAGTTATGGTAAATCAACTACAAAAGAATTTTTAAATCATCTTTTAAAAGACAAAAAAACTTTTTCTCTCCCTCCTCGCATAAATCATGAGTATGCTATTTTCAAATATCTTCTAAAAAATAGTCTCCAAGGCTTTGAATACCTTATTTTAGAATTAGGTTCCTATTTTTTAGGCAACGTAAGATGGGTATGTAAAGGTATAATTCCTGATTTTGTCTTTATCACTGGAATTACAAAGCAACATTATTTTCTTTTTGGTGAAAATATTAAAAATATTATTTATGGAGAAGGCATTGAAGCGGTTTTAGAAATGAAAAAAGGAAAGGTTTTTGTAAATACCAGTCATGAATACTTTGAGATTTTAAAAAAAGAGATTGAAAAAATCAGTAAAAATAAAGAAATTGAAATTGTAACTTATGGAAAAGAAGGAGATTATAGCTATGAAATTCTTTTTTCTAGCGAAGAAAAAACTATTTTTAAACTAAATGCTAAAGGTGAGGAACATATTTTAGAAACAAATCTTATCTATCCTCCACAAATAGAAAACTTAGTTGGTGCTATAAGTTTCGTCTTAGAAGAAAAAATTTTATCTCTTGAAGAAATAAATGAAAAAATTAAAAATTTAAAAATGCCTAAAACTTTCCTCAGACAAATAAAATATAAAAATATTACTATTTTTGATGATTCCTATAATGCTAACTTAAAAGGGGTTTTAGAAGGAATTAGATTTTTAGAAAGAGCTGATTTTGAAAAAAAGATAGTTATTTTCAATGGAATTTTAGAATTGGGAAGGGAAACAAAAAAAATTTATAAAAACTTAGCTAAAGAATTTTCAAAATTTGATTTTACTTTATTTACAGATAAAGAAGAGTATCAATTTTTTAAAAAGATTTTAAAAGAAAAAGCAGTTTTGATTAAAAACCAAAAAGATTTAGATGAATTTTTAAATAATTTAAAAGAAAGAAGTGGAATTTTCGTTTTTAATCGTTTTCCTTCTCATATAAAATTAAATTTAGAAAATGAAGAAAATAGTCTCCATTGATTTTATACCCAATTTTGAAGAGGATGATTTTGAGCTTATTAAACAAATTTTAAAAGGTTATGAAGATTTAAAAGCTAAAAGAAAGGTTGAGGAAGAGCTTAGAAAATATTTTCCTCAAGGAGAAATTTTGTTTTTTAATTCTGCAAGAGCAGCTTTAACTTTTATTTTAAAAATTCTAAAAAACATTGATAGCAGAAGAAGGGTTTTAACTCAAGCTTTCTCTTGTTTAGTAGTTCCCAACTCTATAAAATTTTCAGGCTTAAAACCTGTTTTTGTTGATATTGAAGATGATTTTAATTTTTATTTAGATGATCTCAAAAAGAAAATAAGTTATGATTCTTTAGCTTTAATTATTCAAAATACTTTTGGTCTTCCTGCAAAAATAGATGAGATTTTAAGTTTAGCAAAAGAAAAAAATATTTTTGTTATTGAAAATTTAACTCATGCTTTAGGAGCAAAATATAAAAATACTTATTTAGGAAATTTTGGGGACATTACTCTTTTAAGCTTTAATAGAAACAAAGTAATTTCAAGTATTATCGGCGGAGCTTTGATAATTAGAAATGAATTTATTATTAAAGAAGCTTTAAAGGAGTATGAAAAAGTTGAAGAATTTAATAAAGTTAATTTAAAAAAGCTTCTTTTAGGTACTCTTATTTTTGGTTTTTTCAAAAGATTTTATCATTCAAAAATTTTAAGAAAGATTTTAAAAGTATTAAGAAATTTAAAAATAACACCCGAGATGATAAGCAAAGAAGAAAAATTAGGAATTATGCCCAAAGATTATCTTAAAAAATTTCCTGAAGAACTTTATCCTTTACTTTTAAATCAATTAAAAAAATTGGAAAGGTTTAATAATCAAAGAAAAAAGATTGCTAAAATCTATATGGAAAATTTAGGAACTGTTTTTAAAATTTCTGATTTTAGTGAACCTATATTTTTGAGATATCCTTATTTTTCTTCTAAAAGAGACGAAATAATAAAAGAGTTTTCAAGAGAAAATATTTTTTTAGGTGACTGGTATTTTTGTCCCTTAGCGCCTTGTGACGCTAAAGAAGAGATTTTTGGTTATGAAAAAGGATCTTGTCCTAAAGTAGAAGAAATTAATCAAATAATTTTTAATTTACCTACTCTTATAAGCGAAGAAACTGCTTATGACATTATTGAAAAACTAAAAAAATGGAGAGAATAGAGATAAAAATTTTTGAGAATAAAAACTTATGGAACAAATTTTTAGATGATGAAGGTTATATAAGTTTTCTTCAGGATTTTGAATATGGTGAAATTGAAAAAAATTTAGGCAGAGAAGTTATAAGATTGGGAATTTTTAGAGATAGTGATCTTATAGGTGTTTGTCAGATGATAGGATATAAAAGAAAACTTTCTTACGGTCTTGTTATCCATCATGGCCCGGTAATAAAAAAAGATTTTTTCAAAGAAGGATTTAAGAAAGTTTTAGAATTTTTAGAAAAAAACGGATTTAAGAAAAAATATCATTTTTTAAGGGTTAATCCAGCTTTGATTTATGAAGAGGATTATATAAGTTTTTTTAAAAGTTTAGGTGGTAAATTGGCACCAACATATGCGGTGAGTGAAAATTTTTGGATAAAAGAAATAAAAAGCGATGAAGAAATGTTAAATGAGATGGATAAAACACATAAAAAGCTTGTAATAGAATCTTTAAAAAAACCTTATTTAGAAATAGAAAAAACAGAAAATTTAGATAAATTTGATATTTTTTGGTCGCTTTATGAAGATCTTTATCTTAGAAAAAAATTTAAACCTTACTCTAGAGAATTTATCTTAGAAGAGTTTAAATTATTCTCTAAAGAAGGAAAGGCTCTTCTTTTTTTAGGGAAAATAGAGAACAAATATTTTTCTTCAGCTTTGGTTATTTTCTCTCATCAAAGTTCTTTTTATCATCATGCAGCTTCTTTGCCAATTAAAGAACCTTTAAATTACAAAATTCAATGGGAGATTATTCAAGAAACAAAAAGAAGAAATTTAAAATATTATAATTTTTGGGGGATAGCAAGAAAAGAAGAAAAAAAACATCCTTGGTATGGTTTAACTTTATTTAAAAAAGGTTTTGGGGGAAAAAGAATTGATTTATTGCCAACTTTTGATTTTATTTTTAGTAAAAGATACTACCTTCTTTGGCTTTATGAAAAGATTAAAAGAGGGAAGCTTTAAATTTTGCCCCTGGGAGGATTCGAACCCCCAACCTCGTGGTCCGAAGCCACGCGCTCTTCCTGTTGAGCTACAGGGGCTAAAATTTTTGATTTTTCTAATTAAAATTTTATCATAATGCCTTGGCTTAATCAAATCACTTCTTGTTCAGATTTGGCAAGTTGTTTTCAAGCTGTCTAT